>Ga0255083_1000119_pt1 | contig 18715 bp, 20 predicted proteins | sample Colum_Colum_RepC_FD_188460 | JGI IMG/M metagenome (GOLD analysis project Ga0255083, IMG submission 188460) | Freshwater microbial communities from Columbia River, Oregon, United States - Colum_Colum_RepC_8h | ecosystem: Environmental > Aquatic > Freshwater > River | place: USA: Oregon...
CTCGTCGAGAATACGGCGAACGCCCAACATCGCGTACTTGCAGTCATTACAGTTGTCGCTGGCGTAACACATACGATGTCGTTTTATGTCAAGGCCGACGAGCGAACGCGAGTCAGTATCTTCGACAATGCGTCGGCGGCTGACACCGAAATGATTTTTGACCTTTCCAATGGTACGGTGGTTCGAACTGGCACAGCGGTAGTTGCATCCAGCATTACCTCGCTGTCAGGAGGGTGGTATCGCATTACGGCGTCAAGTACGCCAACCGTAACGTCAATGCAATCCGCGTTGCGACTGGTGCAGAGTGGGACGACCAGTACCTACACAGGCGACGGCACGAGCGGCCTGTTCCTCTGGGGCGCACAGATTGAAGCTGGCTTGCCCTCCTCGTACATCAAGACCGAGGGGACGACGGTGACGCGGAACGCGGACTCGTTCTACCTCCCGTTCACGGCTCCCCCGCAGCAGATGACGGTGTACGTCCGGGGGGTGAGCGAATCCCCGAACCCTAGCACATCGTGGCTGTTTATCGGAGACGCCGCCGCCGCCGCGCCGCGCTTGCGGATGGATTTTGGAGTGTCCCGCGTTGGGATGACACAGAACAACGGCAGCACGGAAGTCACTGACGCTGGGCCAGCCGCCTCGTTGGCCGCACGAGGGACGATGCAAGAGGGACGATTCGTGCTGTTCGCTGACGGGTCAGTGCAAGCGAACGTCTCGCTGGGCGGTGCGGCAGAAATATCTGGCGTCCGCACGGCTGCCAACGCGCTCCCCGCCTTGTGGTCCGCGACTCGCCTGTATGTCGGCCAGCGAGGTGGGACGGCCATCAGCCAGTTCGCCTACACCCACATCGCGGTGGTCCCGGGGGTGCAGTCGATGGCGGAGATGCGAGCGATCGCGGGGGTGTCGTAAATGGACGAGTTGATTGTCGCCACCGCCGCCACCGGGGTCGCCCGCACCTCGCATTACGTCACCCCGACGGGGGCCAGCGCCCCGATCCAGACGTTGCTCTTGGAGCCGCAGCGAACGAACCTGTGCATCCGGTCCGAGGAGTTTGATACGTGGACGAATATCAGTACCTGCAACGTCACCGCGAATGCTGTCGTCGCTCCAGACGTCACCACTACCGCGGACTTGCTTTCTTCAACTGTTACCGGTTCGAGCCGCGGGCAAACGGTCACTTTTACCGGCGACGGCGAAAAGGCAATAGCTCTGTATCTCAAAGCTGGAACGTCGGCGTTGACTCAAGTTCGCCTGCTTGACACAACGGCAAGCGTGTTCAGGCACACCGTCGCCGTTACTTGGGTTGCTGGTGTACCATCTTTGTCTACCGTTGCCGGAGCAGGTACGCTATATCCCGTTGAAGCATTAGCCAATGGCTGGTATCGCATCTTGTTTAGTGCGACGGGCGTGGTAGCGGCTAATGTCAACCAGCTTCGCGTTCAACCAGACCCCGCAACAGGCACCGGCACCGTCTATGCGTGGGGCGCGCAGGCCGAAAACGCCATCGTTCCGTCAAGCTACATCAAGACGCAAGCCACCACGGTCACGCGCAACGCCGACAGCCTCTACTTCCCGTTCACCGCGCCACCGCAGGCGATGACGGTGTATGTGCGGGGAGTCAATGTTGGTGCATACCAGAGCCAGACAAACGCCGCACGTGTGTTGCACATTGGTGACATCAATACGGGAACCGACCCCCGCTTTTCGCTGGTGCGAAATGCTGGCGCAAGTCAGGTGCAAACACTTTACGACGATGGCGTGACACTGCGTTCCGGCAACGCTACGCCGTCGCCTACTCCCGTGTTGCGCGACCTCATTGAGCATCGCGGCGTGCTTTCGTCATCGTGGGTGCCGTCAAGTGGCATCAGCGTTAACGGCGGAGTCGAGCAGACGGGCACGACGACTGCCTCTGGCCCTGCAACGGCGTGGGCTAATCCGCGCCTCTATATTGCTGGTTACGCGGACCACGACCAGTTCGCCTACACCCACATCGCGGTGGTCCCGGGGGTGCAGTCGATGGCGGAGATGCGAGCGATTGCGGGGGTGTCGTAAATGGACGAGTTGATTGTCGCCACCGCTGGCACCGGGGTCGCCCGCACCTCGCACTACGTTACTCCGACGGGGGCTAGCGCCCCGATCCAGACGCTCCTGCTCGAACCCCAGCGGACGAATTTGTGTATTCGGAGCGAGGAGTTTGATACGTGGACGAATATCAGTACCTGCAACGTCACCGCAAATGCTGTCGTCGCTCCAGACGGCACCACTACCGCTGACTTGCTTTCTTCAACTGTTACCGGTTCGAGCCGCGGGCAAACGATCACTTTTACCGGCGACGGTGAAAAGGCAATAGCTCTGTATCTCAAAGCTGGAACGTCGGCGTTGACTCAACTTCGCCTGCTTGACACAACGGCAAGCGCGTTCAGGCACACCGTCGCCGTTACTTGGGTTGCTGGTGTACCATCTTTGTCTACCGCTGGCGGAGCAGGTACGCTATATCCCGTTGAAGCATTGGCGAACGGCTGGTATCGCATCTTGTTTAGTGCGACGGGCGTGGTAGCGGCTAATGTCAACCAGTTACGCGTTCAACCAGACCCCGCAACAGGCACCGGCACCGTCTATGCGTGGGGCGCACAGGCCGAGAACGCCATCGTTCCGTCAAGCTACATCAAGACGCAAGCCACGACGGTCACGCGCAACGCCGACAGCCTCTACTTCCCGTTCACCGCGCCGCCGCAGGCGATGACGGTGTATGTGAGAGGGGTTGAGAACAACCGTGCAACAGACACACTCGCCGGTCAACTTGGTATTGTACAGATTTCAGATGCGGCAGGAAATGACGCATACTTTGCATTGATTAACCGAACCGGTTCTGCTGGGTATTCGAGCCTACACGACCCCGCCGCGCTTTCTATTTCTGGCGCAGTTGGAACTACGGTAACGCGGGGAGACTTGGTAGAGTTTGCTGGTGGAGTCCGAGCAAGCGGCGCGGCATTTCTGAGTATTAGTGTCAATGGTGGCGCGACGACATCAGGCGCTGACGGCACCGCGCAGGCATTTGCGGCAACGTGGTCTGGGCCGAGACTTTATCTGAACTCGCAGGGTAGCGTCAATCCCGGCCAGTTTGCTTTTACCCACGTCATCGTCGCTGCCGGTGAGCAGACGATGGCGACGATGCGTTCTCTCGCAGGAGTTGCCTGATGCGTCCTTCGATGATTGTCACCCTCCCCGTCACCGCGCTCCCCGAGGAGCCCACGGCGGGCTACGTCGTCCTCGGGGTCGTGGACGGCCTCGCGTACGTCCACCTCGCGCCGTATGCCGAGCCGCAGGAGGTCTACTTCCGCGACGGGGCGTTGAGCGCGGAGCCGAACGGCGGACAGGCCGGGGTGCTGGAGACGCCGCGCCCCGCGTTTGCGGAGGGGGCCGAGGTGTTCTACGATCCAGCGCCCGCCGCGTTCCGGTGGGACGTGTTCGCCGCCGCGCATCCGGACCTGACGACAGAGCAGACGAGCTGGTTGGGCGAGGCGCGTCCGCCGAAGCTGATGGCTCATCAGTGGATGGGCGAGTGAGCCTCGTCATCCACAGCCTTTGGGCGGCGGTGGCGGTGTACTTTGTGCATACCGCCGCTGGCGTGGTGCGGGAGTTCAAGGCCGCGCCGGTGGCACCGGTCCTGCCCCCGCCGGTCGAGATTCCCGAGGATTTGGTGGCCGTGGCCAACCAGGAGCGGGAGCCGTGGGCGCAGGAAGAGGTTCTCCGGTCCATTCGGGAGCGGCATGAGGACCTCAGGGACTGGAATCGGGTTCGGAGCGCCTTTGGCGTCGGGAGAATCGGGTAAATGACGAGTCCGTATATCGAGTCGCTGCTGGACGACGTGGCGGTGCGGGCGATGGAGGGGTTTTCCAACGATCCCGCCACGCCGAATGACGAGGTTGCGCCGAATCCGCCGGAGGATACGGGGGCGACGGTCGAGGAAGACATCGCAGCGCTCCAGCGGGCGCTGTATGGCGCGGATTACCCCGGGGCAGACCCGAATACCGCCGACGATATGCAGGCATGGGCCTCGTGGGGCCGGGGGCTGTGGGAGTCTCGGCGCGAGGCCGTGCAGATGCACCTCCACTTGGTGGAGCGGAACCGGCTGTTCCGGGCTGGTCAGCAGTGGATTTCGGCCAATGGGCTGGGGCCGTGGCGTGAGCCGGCCCGTCCGCGGGATGCGGCTCGCGTGGTCTACAATATGATCGACAAGGCGCTCGACCAGCGCCTGCAGATCCTGATGGACCAGAAGCCGGGCTTCTCGGTGACGCCGACGACGCAGGACCCGGACGATAAGCGCAAGGCGCAGGCCCAGCAGCTGTCGCTGGAGTACCAGTACGAGCAGATGCTGATGCCCCGGCTGGCTCGGGAAGCGGCGTTCTGGGCTCAGACGGACGGCGTGAGCTTCTGGCACCTATTCTGGGACCCGGACAAGGGTCCGTGGGACGAGCGGCTGGGGATGGCTCCGGGCCAGAAGAAGCCGCTGGGCGACCTCGGGTGCCAGACACTCCGCGTGGAGCAGGTCCGAGTGTCCCCCAACGCGACGGTGTCGCAGGCCCCGCATTGGGTGGTCATCCGCGAGGTGATCACCAAGGCTGAGGCCGCGTTCCGCTACGGCGTGACGGGGCTGGAAGCGGCGGATACCACGATGATGTCGGGTAACCAGCCGACCTATAGCGGGTCGGAGGGCATTGGCGCGTGGGTGCTGACGCAGACCACGATTGGCGAGGGCCAGCGGCTCCGGGACGAGGACGTGACCGAGCGGTTCACGGTCTACGTCGCTCCGCACCCGGACGCCCTCCCTGAGGGTCTGCACCTCATCATCGTGGGGGACACGGTCGTCTTCGGCCCGTCGCCCCTCCTCTGGAACGCCATCCCCGTGGTCGCGGTACGGGACGGCTCCAGCGATCCGTCGTACTACCCACGCCCGGTGGTGGAGCAGTGGCTCGACCACCAGATGCGCGTGAACGCCCTGTTGTCCAAGTGGGTCGAGAACATCCGCGTGAACGCGGGTGGGCGGTTCCTGACCCGGCCGAACGCGATTGCCACCGAGACGTTTATGGGTGGCGTGACCTCGATGATTGAGATTCGGGGCGCGGGGCCGATGTCGGACTCCATCCAGCCGGTGCAGGGCTTCTCGGTCGGGCAGGACGTAAAGGAGGCGCTGGCGCTGGAGAAGACGGCTTTTGAGGACGCCTCGGGCTGGAACGCGGTCAGCCGCGGCCAGGTCACCGGGGAGTCGGGCCGAGCCATCATCGCCAGCCGTGAGCAGCTGGAGCGGGTGTTCAGCCCCGCCGTCAACGCGCTGGCGCAGGCGTTCACGGACTGGTGCAAGGTGGCGATGGCGGGGATGGCGTGGGGCTACGATGTCCCGCGGGCGCTGGGCGCGGTCGGCAAGGGCCGGCCGGACCTCGCTCGGGCGGTGTCGTCCACGGACCTCGACGGGCAGTCGGATGTCCGGGTGGAGCCCGCGACGCTGATGCCGATGCCGATGGCCTTCCGGCTCTACCTGCTCGACAACTGGCTGCAGTCCGGCATTATCGACATCAAGGAATACCGCCGTCGACAGATGTTCGCCGTGGCGCGGGATATGTCCAGTCCGGACGAGGATCAGGAGGCACGGGCCAAGCGGGTGGCGGACGCCATCCGGATGGGCGCGATGGTCCCCGAGCTTCGCTGGCAGGACAACGAAGCGATTCATCAGGACGTACTGGAGCGGGAGATTCTGCTTCAGGACGACCTGGACCCACAGATTATTGCCGCCGCGCAGGAGCGGTGGACGGCCTTGGCAAATCAGGCCGCACAGAAGCAGGGGGCGATGGCTCCGCCGATGGGCGGGGCACCCCCGGCTGGCCCCGGTCAACCGACCGGTGTGCCCTCCTTCCCCGCGGGACAGCTGCCGCTGGCCAGCAATAATCCGCCGATTGGGGCCCTTGGGGCCCTGCAGGAGGCCCAGATGGGCCAGTCGCCGGATCAGATGTTGGCGGGCCAGTCCGACACCCTGTCGCGCCAATTTTAGGAGCTGGACCGATGGACATTCAGCAAGCTCTGGCCGACGCCGCGTCGGCGGCCCTCGCGGACACCACCGCGAGTGCCACCCCCACGCCCGCCGTGCCGGCTCCCGCTGACACGCAGGACGACACCCCAGCCGCTGCGGCGGTTGAGGCCCCGGAAGATACCACGGCAGTCACCCCGGAAGACACCACGGAAGACGCCGAGCCCTCTGAAGCAGAGGCGACCGAGGAGACGACCGAGGAGGCCACACCGGAGTTGCCGGGTGGCTATGTCGCGGTGCCGACGGTCACCGAAGGGCTGGCGACGGAGTTCACGCTCAAGGATGCCGAGGGTGAGGTCGAGGTACCGGACCTCATCGTCGAGTACAAGGCGAACGGCAAGGTGCGGCAGGACCGCTTGGACAAGGTGGTCAAGCTCGCCCAGTTCGGCGTGTACAACGAAGAGCGCGAGCAGAAGATGCAGCAGGCGGAGCGGGACGCGCTGTCGCTCAAGTCGGAGCGTGAGGAGCTGTCCCAGCTCATCGAGGAACGGGAGGCCCAGCTGGAGCGCCTTCTGACCGACGAAGATTATTTCTTGGCCGTGCGGGACGCCTTCTCGCAGGAGAACTCGCCGGAGCGGCGAGCCCAGCGGGCCGAGCAGCAGGTGAAGGACCTCCGGGTGCAGACGGAGATGCAGCGCATCACGGAGGCAGGACAGCAGTTCTACACGGGGGAGGTGCAACCGGCGATCCAGCTGATTGCAGAGGCGCTCCCCTCCGTGTCGCGGCAGGAGTTGGAAGAGCGGATGGCGTATGCCATGCAGCTGCACGCGGCGGTCGCCCCGAACGGGCAGACCTATCTCCCCGCGTCACAGTTTGACGCCGCTCGGCAGTACATCGTGCAGGACCTGGCAATTTGGGCCCAGATGCAGCATGCCCGGCGTAGTGAGTCTGCCCCTTCCCCGCAGGTCAAGGAAGCGCAGGCCGCGGTCGCCAAGGCGCAAGTCGAGGCACAGAAGGCCAAGCGGGCGGTGGGGCAGGCCACGAAGCCCGTGGGTCGTGCGGCGAGCAATACCCCGGCCAAGCCCAAGGCCGCCAAACCGGCGACCGTGGATGACGCCCTCGATTCCGCGATGTCGGAAATCATGGCGTCCATCCGTTAACCTCTAGTTTTCCACACACACTCTCATGCCGAATCCTACCGTTATCACGGATGCGGAACTCACTGGTCTGCTGAAGAACGTTTACAGCCAGTTCCGCGAGAAGGTCCAGAACCTCGTCACCCCGCTTCTTGCCCAGCTGGAGAAGGGTCGGGCGGGCGGCCCCCGCAACATGCGCTGGGGCGGCAACAACGTGTTTTTCGATGTCGTGACCGGCCGTCCGGCTGGCGCGACGTTCTCGTCGGCCGGGTACTTCCCGCCTGACACCACCGCGACGGAAGTGCAGGCGAACGTCGGCGTGGTTCGTGCGTACACGACCCGCCAGATCGACGGCCTCGCCTTCGTTGGCACGCAGTCCAAGGATGCCGCTTTCACCACCATCGCCAAGAAGACGATGGAGGAGATCAAGGAGGCGTCCACCCTGCTCATGCAGCAGGCGCTCCACAATAAGGCGGATGGCGTCGTCGCCCTCATCGGCACGGCTTCGTCCACCACGAGCATCATCGTGTCGTCCCCCTACGGCGTGAGCGGCGCGGGCCAGGGCTCGCTCCTCCTCTCCGTGGGTGACTACATCGCGGTCCTCGACACCTCGTCGTCGGACGCGGTGCTCGGCCGCTCGGCCATCACCGCCATCAGCAACAGCGGCGACAACGCCACGCTGACGCTTGGCACGGCCATCTCGGGCATGGCGGCGACGGACAAGATTGTCAAGGCGACCGCCTCTGACACCTCGTTCAACAGCGCTATGAACGGGCTCATCAACATCACCAACCGCGGCGGGTCGTATGCCTCGCTGCACAACATCTCGGCCTCCACCTACGGCATCTGGGACGCGACGCGCCTCGTGGCCGGCACGGATACGCCGGATGCGAACCAGCCGACCGAGTCGGACATCTGGGACCTTATCCAGAAGATCTCTGGCCGCAGCGGCAAGGACGCGATGGTGCGTCCGAAGGACTTCCTGCTCATGACGACCCCGGGCCTCGCCAAGAAGCTCATGGAGTCGATGGTCGGGCAGCGTCGGTTCACCGCCGGCGAGTTCAGCACGACGATCAAGGGTGGCTACAAGGCCCTTGAGGTCTGCGGCGTGCCGCTCGTGCAGGACTACTACGTCCCGGCTGGCACCATCTACCTCCTCCACATCCCCTCGCTCTCGTGGGTGGATGCGAAGGATTGGGGCTTCGTCGAGTTCGAGGGCGCGGGCCCGTGGCGTTGGCTCTCGGGGCGTGACGCCTTCGAGACGACCTACGGCTGGTACGGCAACCTCGCCTGCCTGGCGCGTAACGCGCACGGCTCGATCACGGGGTACACCGACACGGCGCGCTACACGCACGTCTAACCTTCACGGGGACGGGGTGGGGGCTTCGGCTCCCACCCCAACCCGAGGATAACACATGGCTTATAACATCTTTGCGCCGAAGCCGGGCCGGCTGGGGGTCTTCCCCGTGCCGCTCACGAGCGGTCGCATCAACACCGGGACGCTCGCGGCGGGCACCCAGACGCACACCGTTGGCTCGATGCCGGCGAAGTGCTACATCAATCGTGCGATTGTGGCGGCGGGGACGTACCCGACGGCGGCCACGTCCTGCGTGGCGCGGCTCATCAAGTACGACAGCACGGCGAACGCGGCCGTGACGCTTACGGCGAACTTGGACATCAACGCCAAGACGGCCCGCGAGGGGATTGCGCTGGCGCTGACTAGCACCCTGACGGATGCGGAGCGGACGCTCAATCCGGGCGATACGCTGGAGTTCGAGATTGTGACTGTGGGCGCGGTGTCGGTCCAGCCGGACGACATCTCGTGCGTGGTCGAGCTGTACGTCGAGGAGTAAGACGTGACCGTGCTGCTGAACGCAGCCGGCCAGCCCGAGCCGCCCACCCATGTGGTGGCGCGGCTCCGGGCCCTCCACGCCGGATTGTTTATGAAGTTTCTGGAGCAGACAGGCGAGCACTGGGCCATTTGCCTTCGCTGGAGTCCCGAGGACACCCGGTGGGAGTGGGTGCAGCGGGGCGAGACAGACCCCGAGATGGCGTACGATATCATCGGGTATCTCCCGATGCTCTGCAGTATTGACGAAGCGCCGGCCTACTTGGAGCGCACGTTCCGGCAGTATCCCAAGGACGAGGTGCGCCGGATGGCGGATTTCGTCGAGCAGTTCAATGCCACCCAGCCCATCGGTCAGGCCGTGGACGCCGCGCTGACTGAAGTGCTGGACACGCTGTAAGCCCCTTACCCCCTCCGCCCGTGGCCGTTACCAAAGCCCAACTGATTGCGCTCACCCGCGAGACGATGGACGCGGTCGCGTCGGATCGGTGGTCGGATGCGACCATCACGACCGTCCTTAGCAGCGTCTACGGGGATGAGTGGTCCAATATCCTCAACGCCCAGCCCTACTACACCTTCGCCAAGCGGACGGTGACGACGGATGGCGACGGGATGGTGTCCTTCAGCGCCCTGTCTAGCGGCAGCGGGGACAGCCAGCAGAACTTCTACCGCGTCCTTTCGGTGTCAGACGGCAACGTGCTGTACACCCAGACGCGGTTCCAGGACGTGCCGCTGGCCACGACGACGAACTATCTGCCCACCTACCCGCGGCTCTTCTACACCGCCGGGCAGGCCCTGCAGATTCTCCCCGTGGCGGCCAGCACGACGCTGTATGTGTATGTCAACTACAAGCCGACCGCGTTCAACCAGCTGGCCACCGACAGCTCGGTCATCGACTTCCCGGACGGCGGGGAGCTGATCCTCGCCAACGAGGCCGGTGCGTCCCTGCTCAATAAGGGCGGGGCGGAGTCTGGGGCGGCGCGGGTCCTCCGGGAGGAGGCCCAGCTGTCGCGGACGCTACTGTTGGACGACCTCCGGCGCTACACCATCCAGCCCACGATGATGGCCTATCCGGATCAGAAGTATGACTGGAGCGGCGGCTGATGGCCCGGGAGCGCTTGGCGGACGCCCAGCCGCGGATGGACGGCGGGCTCAACAGCGTCTCGGATGACATCTCGCTCCAGCCCAACCAGCTGCGGCAGACGGTCAATATGCGCCTGACGGACTATGGCGCGGCCAGCAAGCGGGGCGGCACCCAGCGCACCTCCACCGCCGCGCTGGCGGCCGCTTCGGTGCTGAACGGGTACACGTTCCAGCAGGACAGCGGGACGAACCAGATTCTGGCCATCTCCAATACGGACCTGTTCACGACGACCTACGGGGCCTTCCCGCTCACCTACACGAATCAGGGCGGGACGTTCTCCACGACCGTGGCGCCCGACTTCGCGCAGTTCCGGGATGGCTCAGGGACCGACGTGGTTTATATCGCAGACGGCGGCCTGCTCAACAAGTGGACCGGCACGACGCTGACCTCGGATATCGCGGGCACGGTGGCTGTGGACACGATTCAGGTCCACAATCAGCGCCTCTGGGGCTGTGGGAACAGCAGCTTCCCGGACAGCATCTTCTACTCCTCGCTAAATAACGGGGATGACCTTGGCAACGCTACGCCTCCGGCGGGGGGTGGCCAGATTATCGTCCGGACCTTTGGCGACGAGCGGATTGTCGGGCTGGCCTCGGTCAACACCAGCCTGCTCATCTTCCACCGGCGCGGGATCTCCCGCCTGACGGGGTACGGGCAGGACGACATCGTGGCGGCCCCGGCTGGACTGACGGCCGACGTAGGCACGATTGCCGCCAAAAGCATCGTGGCGAACAACAACATCGCCTACTTCATCTCGGAGCGCGGGCTCTACCGCTGCAACGAGTCCGAGGTGGCGGCGGTCGGCACCCCGACCAAGCCGGACCCCATCCTGCCCATCATCCGGCAGCTGTCATCGTCAGACTTTGACAAGATTCGCGCTGTCATCAACCGAGCCACCAAGGAGCTGTGGATCACGATTCCCGGCTATGGGTGCTACCAGTACCACACGGTGCTGGATGCGTGGTCGGGCCCGTGGAACGGCGCGTATATCAGCCCGGACACGACCGCGCTCTTCGAGACGATTAACACGAGCGGCCTGCCGGTCGTCCTGCGTGGCGACGCGAGCGGCTGGGTCAGCCTCTGCGATGCGCCGGGCGTAAACAAGGATAACGTCGCCGCTGCCGGGACGGGGGGCGATGTGTACACGATGGTCGCCCAGTTCCATCGCCAGTATATGGGTGATCCAGCGCTGGCGAAGGCCCTGCGCTGGGGGTATCTGACGGCCCAGCTCAATGGCTCCCAGAGCTGCTCGGTGTCGTGGACAACCGATGAGGCCACGGGCGCGTATCAGCTTCCTACAAACACGGGAGGCGTTTGGTCTACGAGTGCAACCTGGGGCACGGGAGCGTGGTCTGGGCCAAAGAGCCGAAACTTCCGTGTCCCAATGGGTGGCACGGGGTACTTTCTTGATGTGACCATCACCGACGCTGGCACGGCGCTGCCGGTCTTCAGTCAGTGGCAAACCGAAACCTTCGCCTTGGGGCGTCGATAAATGGCAACGACGGTTGGACAGCATCCAGTCAGTAACCTTACTTCTCCGGTCAACGGCGATCCCCTCAACGCCGATGTGGTGCGGAGCAACGATAATACCGTGCGGTCGGCGTATGTGGACCATGACGCTGACCCCGGGATTCACGTCCAGTCATCAACGCTGGCTCTTCGGCCGGCCGCGGGTACGGCGGGGCGCAAGTGGATGACGGTCGATGGCACGGTGGTGCGGTATTGGTACGACACGGGGTCGGTATGGGTCGAGGGCACGGCGGCTGGCCTGTCTTCGGCGCAGACAATCGCCTTGACTGGCGATGTGACCGGGTCGGTGTCCACGGACCTATCGACCGGGGCCAGCATCGCAACAGCAATTGGGGCTGGTGTCATTGTTAATGCAGATATCAACGCCGCCGCCGCCATCGCGGACACCAAGCTGGCGACCATCAGCACGGCAGGGAAGGTTAGCAACAGTGCCACGACCGCGACGAACGCCAATACGGCCAGCACCATCGTCGCACGCGATGCCTCCGGCAACTTCAGCGCCGGCACGATTACGGCTACACTGAACGGCGCGGCGCCGGCCGGGAGCCTGTCTGGCGCAACGCTAGCCTCTGGCGTGACCGCGTCGAGCCTGACCTCGGTTGGCACGATTACGACAGGGACTTGGAGCGCCTCAACGATTGCGGTGGCGCGTGGCGGGACGGGGGCGACGACGATCCCGACCAACGGTCAGTTGCTAATCGGCAACGGCACGGGGTATACCGTGGCGAGCCTGACGGCTGGGTCGAACGTCACCATTACCCCCGGCGCGGGGTCCATCACGATTGCGTCGGCAAGCTCTGGTGGCGATGTCGTTGGGCCGGCGTCTGCGACAGACAATGCCTTGGTTCGCTTTGACCTGACCACGGGGAAGTTGGTGCAGAACAGCGGCACTACGCTGTCGGACACCGGAACGCTGGCGATGGCTGGCCTGCTGGATATTTCGAGCGCCAGCGCTGGGCAGATTAAGTTTCCGGCCACGCAGGTGGCGTCGTCGGATGTCAATACGCTGGATGACTACGAAGAAGGCCCGTTCACGCCGACGGGCAACGGCATCACGTTTACGTCGGCGTCTGGGACGTATACGAAGATTGGACGGGCGGTCACCTTTCGGCTGGATGCACTGTGGCCGACAACGGCCAATGCGTCTAATGCGCGAATTGCCGGGTTGCCGTTTGCTCCAGCGGTGGGTACGGCGTTCGCGGTGTGGTCGGACAAGGGAACACAGGTGCAAGCGCTTTCGTCAGGATCGTCTGTATTCCTCTATGATGTCTCCGGGGTTGAGTACACGAATGCCAATATGAGTACGAAGGCGGTGTCTGTCTCAGGCGTCTACTTCGTCTAATGGGCGTCGGTGATTACCCAATCGCCCCGTTCACGTCGCCGGTCGGCATGGACCGAGCGGCGTATGAGACGCGGGGAAATGACAACGTCCTGCGGGACAAGTTCGTAGACCACCAGGCGGACGCCGTTGCGCATCCGACCTATGGACTGGACGCCAACAAGCCCACCCCGCCCGAGACGGGGATGATTTATGTGGCCACGGACACGGGCGTCTTCTGGTTTTACAATGGGACGACGTGGGTGTCCACGGCGGCGTTCCGGCAGTTTGGGGCGTGGCAGGACACAACCAACCAGACGGCGGCAGCAGCGAATACGGCATACGCGATGACGTTCAACACGCAGGACGTGGCAGACGGCATCACCTTGGTGAGTAGTTCTCAGCTGACGGTGCCGATGTCCGGCATCTACAACCTGCAATTCAGCGCCCAGCTGGTCAATACAGACTCCCAGATTCACGACGTGGACATCTGGATTCGCAAGAACGGGACGGATTTGTCTGGGACGAACGGACAGGTTTCGGTGCCGAATAAGCACGGGGCGATAGATGGTCACGCCCTGCCCGCGTGGAACTACTTCCTGAGCCTAAACGCCAACGATTACGTTCAGCTGTACTGGTCTACCGGAAACGTCGCGTGTTCCCTGCAGGCGCTGGCGGCGGTCACTCCACATCCAGCCTCCGCGTCGGTCATTGTCACCATGAATCGTATTTAACGATGCCGAAACGCAAGGTCGCCTTCTGGCGCACCAAGAACCCCGAGAAGTCCTCGACCCCCCTTACCCCCGCGCAGAAGGCAAAGGCCAAGGCGCGGGCCGAGGCGGCGGGGCGACCCTATCCGAACCTCGTCGATAACGCCGCGGTGGCGCGAGGGAGCAAGTAATGCCGATCCGTAGCAAGGCCCAACAGCGGGCGATGTACGCTGCCGCCGCCGGTCGCGGGAAGACCGGCATTTCCAAGGCCGTGGCCAAAGAGTACATTGAGTCCACGCCCACGTCTGCCTACGCCGACCTCCCCGAACGGGCGAAGCGGCGGATGGCCCTCAAGCGTAAGGGAGGTAAGTAGTCATGGCGTACCAGGATGAACTCGCTGCCGCGAACCGCCTCCCGACCCGGGAAGCGCGACTGGCCGCTCGGAACGCGGTGCGGGCCAAGTACGGGATGGAGGCGGAGAAGCGGAAGCGGGGCGGCTTTGCCGGCGCGTATGACCGCAACAAGGGGCTGATTCAGGCCGCCCTTCCGACGCTGGCCGGCTTCCTCGTCCCAGGCTCGTCCATGCTGGCAGGAGCCCTGACGGGTGGCTTGGCGCGTGGACTCGATCGCCCGGGCCAGCGTGGCATCGGGCTGGACCTTGGGCAGGCCGCTCGCGGGGCCGCGACGGGGGCCGCGCTTGGCGGTCTTGGCGGCGGCTTCCGGGGAGCGCCAGCAGCTCCTGCGGCTCCGAAGGCCCCGGCGATGCCGGCGGGCCCGGCCCCGGGTCAGGTGATGGCAACTCCGAACTACGGGGCGCAGATTGGCACGGAGGCGGCAATGGCGGCGGCTCCGGCTGCGGCTGCGGCGGCCCCTGCGGCGGCGGCCGCACCGACCACAATCCAGAAGCTCTTGGCGGCGGTGCAGCGGCCTGAGGTGCTTGCGCCGCTGGCTGGCGGGGTGGCCGACGTGCTCGGCTCCGCGCAGGATCGGGCGGTGCAGGAGCGCCGGATTCAGTTGGAGGAGGAGCAGATGCGGCAGGAGCAGGAGCGGCAGGAGCGGTTGGCCCTGCTCCTGATGCCGCTCTTCCAGCAGCAGGTGTCTCAGTACGGGGGGCGGCGCTAATGGCGACCAGTAGCTACGCCAACCTCTTCGGCACGACGGGGAGTGGCAAGAAGCAGGGGGTCGGCTTCGGCAACCTCTTCGGCCAGCAGGAAGCCCCGAAGGCCCAGCAGATGCAACAGCCTATGCAACAGCCTATGCAACAGCCGATGCAACAGCCCGCTCCGACCTTTGCACAGATGCAACAGCAGGGGCAGGCCCGTCCGGCAGCACCGGCACAGGCGGCGCCGACCCAGCCGGCGATGCTCCAGCAGTTGCAGCAGCAGATGAGCCAGCCTGCCGCCCTGACGATGGCCCCTCTGTCGCCGGGCGTCGACATGGCCCCGCCGGACTCAACGATTACGACGACTGCGGCCCCGGGGCAGGTGAACCCTTATACGGGTCGGATTCAGCCAACGCCGGCGATACCGGCGCCGACCGTGACGGTCGGCTCTCAGGCGTACGACACGCTACAGCGGCAGATTCAGGATATCCTGAATCGGCCGGTCGGATACTCGGACGAAGATTTGGCTAAGATGCGTGCGGCCAGCGTGGGCCAGCTGGAGCAGCAGTTCGGCGCAGCGCGATCCGCGTTGGAGGAAGACCTGGCCCGTCGTGGGCTGGCGTCTTCGAGCATTGCCGCGGGGCGGTTTGGGGACCTTGGGGGACAGCAGGCGCAGGCGTTGGCGGGCCTTGAGTCGAACCTCCTCCAGCAGCAGATGGAGGCGCAAGAGCGTGGCCGGGGCCAGCAGCTGACCGCCCTGACGGCGCTGGCGGGTCAGCGGGCGGACATTGATGCGCGGGCGGCCCAGCTGATGGAAGAGGCGCGGCTCCGCGGCCGCGAGATGGATATTACCGAGGCGCGGAACCTCGCAGAGCGGGAGCAGTCCGACCTGGATCGCCAGCTCCGAGAGAAGCTCGGCTTGGCGGAGTACACAGGCAAGTTCGATGGGCAGGAAACGTTTGCGGCCCAGCAGGCCCGGCAGAACCTCCTCATCCAGCTGGCGGGCATCCTCGCGCAGGGTGGTGGCGCGACGGCCGGGGCGATGCCGCAGCTCCTCAAGTTGCTGGCGGACCAGTTCGGGTTCCAGTTGACCACGCCACAGGATGACGCTGATTTGGCGAGGCGACAGCGGGAGGCGGCCGACCGGGCTGCACGAGATGCTGAGAACGCTCGCCGTGCGGCCGCGGGACTTCCGCCACTTCCTGACAATACACAGGCCTAACCGAGGAATACCCCTATGGCACGACGTGGCGCATTGACGGCAATTCAGGCGGCACTGGCGGGCCTCTCCGGAGGCGCGGCGGGGTATGTCCGCCAGAAAGAAATGCAGCGGGAGCAGGATCGGCTGAAGGCGCAGGAAGAGCGGCAGAAGTCGCGGGACATCTTTGACCTGATGCAGGCCGGATTTATGCGGCCGGAAGAACTGACGCAGCGGCAGCAGGCCGTGACGCGGCAGGGGGGCGAACTCGCCACGCAGGCGCTGATGTCCGCTCTCAACCCGCGGGCTGGAGCGCCGATGACCGCCGCAAGCGGGCCGGGAGCGGGGGCGCTCTCCGAGGCGATGGCCACGGCGGGTCGGGCCCCGTCCCAGCGGCTGACCTACGGCGGCCAGGAGTTCGTCCGGGCTGAGGCACCGATGGAGCGGCAGGAGCGGTTGGCTGGGCTGGAATATCAGCGAGATATTATGAAGACGCAGGCGGAGAGCCGACTCCGCGCTGAAGAGCGGGCCGAAGATCGCAGGTCCCGCGAACAGCAGGCGAAGGACAACGCGAAGCTCCAGCGGGACCTCACGCAGATGCGGATTGATGCGAACCGATCGTTGGCGGAGGTGCGGGCCAGCGAGGAATCGGGCAAGCCGCCGGCGCGGCCGACTGAGGCGCAGGAGAAGAGCTTCCTCTTTGCCCAGCGCATGACGGCGGCCAATCCCATCATCGAGCAGTACGGCCCGAAGGCTCGACTGGATCGTATTTCAGCGGCGCTGGCGGCAGATAACGCCGTGACCCGGGCGGTTACCAACCGGATGCTGAGTGATGAAGAGCAGCAGCTGGTGGTAGCGATTCGCCAGTTTGCCGAGCCAATCCTTCGCAAGAACACTGGCGCGGCGTTCAACAAGGAAGAAATCGGCTGGATTGAGTCGCAGGTCATTCCGGTGTCTGGCGACTCAGAGGCGACCCAAAAGTACAAGTCGGCGTCTCGACTGCGTGAACTTGAAACGTTCAACAATATTGCCCTGCCGGCGTCTCGGTATTATTCGCAATTTGGCACAGCGGCTGGTAGCGGAGCCGGTAGCACCACGCAGGCCGCTGGACGTTCGGCTGGCACTGGGACCCAGGCGCGCCGGACTCTCCCCAATAACCCGGATACATTCTAATGGCCAACGGTGATCCGACGCGCGACCCGACACAGGCGATGTTGGAGAACGTGCGCTTTATGCGGGAGAACGGGTACTCCAAGGACGAGATTGACGCCGAAATCAAGCGCTGGGCGCCAAAGATTGCCGCGTTCAACGCGGCCGAAATGCAGCGCGAAGACCCGATGGGGCTGGCCGAGATGTCTCCGGCCGCCGCCAACATCAAGGCCGGCGCACGGGCGGGACTAGAGGCGCTCCAGACGGTGGCCGCCGGGTTCCCGGGCGCTCAGCTGGCGATGTCCGGTCTGCGGGCCGCGACCAGTGGCGTCCCGGTGGAAGAGGCCAAGCGGCAGATTCAGGCCGAGGTAACTGATGTGCCGGTCGCCTCCGCAGTCGGACGGATGGCTGGTGGCCTGCCGCTGATGGCCGCTGGTGGGGCGATGGCGGGTCGTGCCCCGCAGGCCCTTCGCGGGGCGCTACAGGCCGCTGGACGGCTGCCGGTGGCGCGATCGGGTGCGGCACGACTGATGGGGGGTGGCGCTGGCCTTGCGGCTGGCGAGCAACTCCTCTCTGGGGCGCCGGGCATGGAGGGCCGTCGGCTGGAGTCGGCGCTGGAGGCCGGGGCGGTCGGAGCGGTTGCTGCGCCGGTTACGGCCGGGGTGGCTCGCGGGTTATTTGGGGCGGCGGACATTGTGCGGGCCTTGCGGACGCCGTCACGGGCCACGCAGCAGATGGGGGCCAAGGCACAGCGCGAGGCCGTGACCGGGCCGATGTTCCGGGCGGCAGAGCGAGCGGGGCAGCAGGCGGAAGCCGCTGGTATTCGGACGGGGGTGTTGGATGACCCGGAAATCCAGCCGTATGTGTTGGAGATTATGGAGAGCCCGTCCTTCCGTAAGCAGTATCCGGACCCGACCGAACAGGACCTGATCAAAGCGACCCGCGAGTATATCCTCGATGTGGCGGACAAGGCGCAGTCGGCGGCGACAGCACAGGCGGCTCGCGGCACACAGCGCGTACAAGCGGGCACGCGCCGGGCGGTTGATGATGCCCGGGCACTGGCCGACCGCCTGACGGAGGCATCGGACGTGACGACAGGCGGTCAGTATCGTGGGGCGTTGCAGGAATATGCCAAGCAGTCTGAGGCTATGCGCTTGGGCCAGCAGGCTGGTGATGTCACCCGGGCGGCCGTGTCTGGCAAGTGGACGCCGTCCAAGCGCCTGACCACAGAGAGTCCGGAGGCATTTGCACAGCGCGTGCCATCGCTGGCGCGTGAAGAGGCGCAGGCGGCGCTCCCGATGGCCCGTGCGGCCTTGGCTGAGAGCGTTGGCCTGTCCTTCAGCCCGCTCTCGGGCTTCGGCATCCCGCGCTCTGCGCAGCGCATCTACCGTGCCCGTGAGGTCTTCCAGCCGCTGGAGCAGGCGGCATCTGGCGGGCAGGCGATGACGCCGAAGTCGCTGAAGGACTACCTGCTCGCTGCGGGAATCGGCTACTAATGCCCGACTCCATCATCCCCAAGGGGCGCCTCCGAGCGCCTGCAGATAAGACGATGGTACG
>Ga0255083_1000120_pt1 | contig 18550 bp, 20 predicted proteins | sample Colum_Colum_RepC_FD_188460 | JGI IMG/M metagenome (GOLD analysis project Ga0255083, IMG submission 188460) | Freshwater microbial communities from Columbia River, Oregon, United States - Colum_Colum_RepC_8h | ecosystem: Environmental > Aquatic > Freshwater > River | place: USA: Oregon...
CGACTTTGCCGTCCACGAAGAGATCGCGGTCGGTCTGAAGTTTCTGGACGGCGGCGATCACCGAGTTGTCGTACACGCCGGTGATCGAACCCGAGTAGTAACCGGCTTCCCGAAGCGCTTCCTGCAGGCACACCACATCGCTTCCGGTGGAGGCCGAATTCAGACTGCGTTGCTGGAGCGCGCATTCCTCGGTGGCGGCCGGATCGGCGCCCACGAGGTCCTCCTGATGCGGACTCAAGGTGTCGGAGTCGTCGACGAGCGTCGAGTCGGTGGGGTCGGAGGCCGAGGGCGCCGCCGAATCCCCGGGGGCGTCGGTCGCGAGGGGATCGGTCACCGACGTCGCCGGCTCACTCGATGTCGGGGCCCCGGCGTTCGAGCCACTGCTGCCCCCGGACGTGAGCGCCACGGCCACACACGCGACCGCCACGGCGACGACGGCGGTGATGAGGAACGGGCGATGGCGGGGGTCACTCATCGTCTCGTCAGGCTACTGACCTTCACTCGTCACGGCCGGTCATCGATGTGGGACACTCGCTGTGATGTCCGCCATGGCTCCCCTCGATCGACCCAAGGTTTTCGTGCACGGCAATCCGGAATCAGCTGCGATTTGGGGTCCGCTCACCGAACAACTCCGCTCACGTGGCTGCACTCGGGTGATCCACTTGTCGCCGCCCGGATTCGGAGCGCCGGTACCGGCCGAGTGGTCGGCGACTCAGAACGACTATCGAACGTGGCTCGTGAACGAAGTGGCCGCGTTCGACACTCCGATCGATCTGGTCGGCCACGATTGGGGCGCGGGGCACGTGTACGGCCTCCTCTCCGAACGGCCGACTCCGGTGACGACATGGGCGGCCGATTGCGGTGGTCTCGTCCATCCGGATTACACGTGGCACGACGCGGCGCTCGCGTGGCAGACACCAGATGTGGGTGAAGCGATGATCGCCGGCTTGATCGAACTCTCCGTCGACGATCGCACCGACGCGTTCGTCGGACTCGGGATGCCCGTCGACGTGGCGCAGTCGGTGGCGGCGGCAGTGAATGCCGAGATGGGCCGATGCATCCTCGCGTTGTACCGATCGGCGGCCCAGCCGGCCATGCGTGAACTCGGAGCCCGTCTCGCTGCTGTCGGGCCTCACCGCGGCGGCGCGGTGATCGTGCCGACCGCCGATCCGTATCCCGGAACGCCAGCCATGGCCCGCGAAGTCGCCACGAACCTCGGAGCCGGTGTGATCGAACTCGACGGCCGTGGACACTGGTGGATGCTCGAAGATCCGTCAGGCGCGGCTGACGCGCTCGTGTCGTTCTGGGAGAGCCATGGCCGCTGAACCGAACATCGGGATCCCGTACGACCTCACGGGTCGGACCGTGATGGTGACCGGCGCGAACAGTGGCATCGGGTTCGCGGCCACGCGCCAGATGGCGGCGGCCGGAGCCGACGTTGTGATGGCGTGCCGTAACGCGTCCAAGGCCGAGGACGCGGCGCGACGAATTCGTGAATCGGGAGTTCGAGGCCGGGTGGAGACCCAGTCGGTCGATCTCGGTGATCTCGCCTCGGTTCGCGCGTTCGCTTCCCGATTCCTCGACTCGGGACGATCGATCGACGTGCTACTCAACAACGCCGGAGTGATGGCCCTCGATCGCACGCTCACGCCCGATGGCCTCGAAGCTCAGATCGGAATCAACCATTTCGGCCACTTCGCACTGACCGGCCTGCTGCTTCCGGCTCTGGTTCGCGATGGTGGAGGTCGGGTGGTGAACGTGTCGAGCATGGGACACCGGCCGGGGCGGGTCGACCTCGACGACCTCATGTACGAACGGCGTCGTTACAGCCGGTGGGGCGCTTACTTCCAGAGCAAACTCGCCAACCTCCTCTACACGCGTGAACTCGATCGCCGTCTGCGCCGGGCTGATTACGGTGTGATCGGTCTCTGCTCGCATCCCGGAACCGCGCGCACCGAACTCGGCAAGAGCGGAACCTCCACCACCAACTTCGTCATGCGCAACTTCACGGGAGTGCTCATTCGTTCGTCCGAGCAAGGCGCCGAAGCCCTTGTGCGCGCGTGTGTCGATCCCGACGCCCAGGGCGGTGAATTCTTCGGGCCGCGCTGGTTGACCCACGGCAAACCCCGGCTCGAAACGCCGAGTCGACGCGCCCGCAACGACGCCGACGCCGCTCGACTCTGGGCCATCAGCGAAGAACTCACCGGTGTGACGTATCCGCTCTGATTTCGGGCTGTTGTCTAACCTCGAACCATGACCCGGGTGACGGTTCTCTCGCATCGTGACGTCGCCCACGAACTCGGCAATCTCGGTACCTGGATCGAGGCACGAGGTTGGACGCTCGATCGCGTGTTCCGTGAGGACGCGCCGGTAGTTCCCGATACCGACGCCCTCATCGTGCTGGGTTCACCCACGTCGGTGGCCTCCGGATTCTGTGCACCGCCCGCCGAGCACGAGATCGAGTGGGTCGCCGAGTGGGTGGCATCGGACCGACCATTCCTCGGTATCTGTTTCGGAGCCCAGGTCTTGGCGCGCGTTCTCGGAGGTTCGGTGACGCGCATGGATCACACGCACCGATCGTTCGGAACTTTCGCCGACGTCGCCGACGAATCACTTCGCGGTTCGTGGGCGGTGTGGCACGAGGACGCGATCACGGCGCCACCATCCGCTCGACTGCTCGCGACCATGCCTCATGCCCATGCGGCGTTCCGGGTCGGATCAGCCTGGGGCGTTCAGCCTCACATCGAGTTCACCGCCGACATCGTCGAACGACTGGCGCGTTCATTCGGCGTGGCCGACGAGAAGTGGCGTTCGTTGTGGGCCGATCTGCGCGATGCCGAGGACGACCATCGGGATCGGGCCCATGCCTTACTCGATCGGGTGTTCGGCGCGTGAGCGTGTACCGAGTCACGGTGCGCGGAAGGTTTGTCGACCTCGACGATCGACAGCGGGCCCGACTCACGGCGGCCCTGGCCGAGCACGACATCTTCGTGTCGGCGTACACGCCCGAGGGAACCTTCACCTACGACCACAAACTCGACTTCTTCAACCTTCGTTACGAGATCCGGATCGACGACGGCACCTCGACGGTCGATGCCGCCACCGAACGCGGTCGGTCCGAAGCGGAGATGTTCCTGCGGACCCTCGGTTACGGACATTCCGCACTGCGCGTCAACGCGGTCGACATGGCCACGATGTGGAACGCGAGCGACGGTGGTGGATCGTCGGGCCGCGGGTCAGATCTCGACGCGTGAACCGACCTCGAACACGCGGTCGACCGGCAGATTGAAGAATCGACTGGCACTGTCGGCGCCGCGGTTGAGCAGAACGAACAGTTGCTCGGCGAGCGGACTCATACCGGGCGCCTTGCCGGCCACGATCGATTCGCTCCCGATGAAATAGGTGACGTCGTCGGGGTCGTAGGAGAGGCCGCGCATGTCGATGGTAGAGAGCACGGCGGGGACATCGGGCTCGTCCATGAAACCGAACTCCAACTGGACCTGGAAGACGCCGGGGGCGATCTTGGTGATGTGGGCGCGCTCGGCCAGCGGCACGCGCGGTTCGGGCGACGTGGCCACCGAGACGATGAGCGTGGTGGTGTGCAGAACCTTGTTGTGGCGGAGATTGTTCACCAAAGCTGGCGGGGCCTTACCGAGGTCCTTGAACATGAAGACGGCGGTGCCGGTGACGCGCTTGATGTCCTCGGCTTCGTCGAGCACTTCTTCGATGGGGCGTTCGCCGCGGTGAATGCGTTCGGCCACGAGGGTGCGGCCACGGCGCCAGGTCTGCATCTGGACCATCAGGATCACACCGACGGCCAGGGCGAACCATCCTCCATGCGGGATCTTCACGACGTTGGCGCCAAGGAATCCGAGTTCGATCAGCAACATCGGAACGCAGAGCGCGAGAGCCTTGAAGCGACTCCAGTGCCAGCGGTCGACGAGAACCCGGAAGAAGATGAGCGTGGTGATGGCCATCGTCATGGTGACGGCGATGCCGTAGGCCGCGGCGAGATTGCTCGACGAGCGGAAGCCGAGCACGAGCCCGATGCAGGCGATCATGAGGAGCCAGTTCACGAGCGGGACGTAGATCTGGCCCGAGTGCTTCTGCGACGTGTGGCGGATGGCGATACGGGGCAGATAGTCGAGTTGCACCGCCTGCGCGGTGAGCGAGAAGACGCCGGAGATGAGAGCCTGCGACGCGATGATCGTGGCCATGGTGGCGAGGATGACGATGGGGACCAGGATCGACTCGGGAACCATCCGGAAGAAGATGCTCTCGACGTCCTCGGGATGCTTCAGAAGAAACGCGCCCTGACCCCAGTAGTTGAGGACGAGTGAAGGCAGCACCATTCCGTACCAGCCGTAGGTGATGGGCTTGCGCCCGAAGTGGCCCATGTCGGCGTACAACGCCTCGCCGCCGGTGACCACGAGGAAGATCGAGCCGAGCGAGAGGAACGCCTTGCCGGTCTGGTGGGTGAAGTAGTGATACGCGTGGTACGGATTGATCGACTGGATGATCTCGGGTGCGTCGACGATCTTCGACAAGCCCAATAGCGCGAGAGTCGCGAACCAGATCATCATGATCGGGCCGAACACCTTGCCCACTGCACCGGTGCCGCGTCGCTGAACGAGGAACAGAGCGGCGATGATCGCGATGGCGATCGGGATGACCCAATCCTTGAACGACATCGAGACTTCTTCGAGGCCCTCGACGGCTGAGAGAACCGAGATCGCGGGCGTGATGATTCCGTCGCCGTAGAGGAGCGAGGTTCCGAACACGCCGAGGGTCACGAGGATGCCGGCCTTGGCGGTGGCCGGGACTCGTGGTTCGCCTTCGCCGCGGGCGGGCATGACGAGTGCGGTGAGAGCGAGGATGCCGCCTTCGCCGCGGTTGTCGGCGCGCATCACGAACATCAGGTACTTGACCGAGATGATGAGAACGAGGGCCCAGAAGGCCAGCGAGCAGACACCGAACACGTTGATGCGGTCGACCGTCATGACGTGGGACTTCTCGGTGAAGGCTTCCTTCAGGGCGTACAGCGGGCTCGTGCCGATGTCGCCGTACACGACGCCGAGAGCGCCGAGGGCCAGGGCAACGGTGCCGACTTGGGTGTGGTGGTGCCCCTCGGATCCGTGATCGGGGGCGGTCGCCGGACTGGTGCCGGCGGTTTCAGTGGCCACGGTTGGGAAACGCTAGCCGAGAGTCGGGAGATCGATTCGATCGGGTGCCCAGTGATCGGTCCGGCGATCAGCCCGGTGATCAGTTGGCGCCGACGCGGAAGTCGGTGACCTGAGTGTCCTCGACCCCGAGGTCGGTGAAGTTGTCGTAGGCCCGGGCGGCCATGAACTCGCGCCACGCGAAGGCTCGGTAGCGCGGGGCGCCGTCGCAGAGTTCGGCGACTGGTTCGACCATCGCGTCGCGTGACGGATTGGAGAAGTAGGGGATGCTGAAGCGTCGGCGGCGGGTCATCGGTACCACGCGGTGGACGGCGGCGCGATAGCGGTCGTTGGTCCAGGCCTGCATGCAGTCGCCGAGATTCACGACGATCGTGCCGTCGGCCGGAGGGACGTCGATCCAGCCGTGGTCGAGGGATTCGGTCTGGAGTCCACCGGTGTCGTCCTGGAGCAGAAGCGTGATGGTTCCCGGATCGGTGTGGTAGCCGAGCGCCGTTTCGCCGAGGTCGGCGAGACCCGAGCGTTCGTTCTCGGGAACCGGATCACCGACGGGGTAGTGGTTCAGTCGGATGGTGCTCGAGTTGCGGTCGCTCACGATCTGGGCGCGACCGGCGGCCGACAACGAGAGTGCGTCGTGCACGAGGGTGAGGGTGCGATCGACGAGAGTGGAGAACTCGTCGAAGAGTTCGACCATCGTCTCGCGGAACCCGGGGAGTCCGTCGGGCCAGCGGTTCATCTGATCGCGAGTGGGATGCGCCGGATCGAGGAAGTCGAAGACCTCCTTGTGATCACGCTTGCGCTTGGTGAGTTCGCGATCGAAGTAGCCGAGCGGGTTGTCCTGGTCACGCATGATCGCGGTCCGGATCGATCGGTCGGCGTCGAAGAAGCGCGCGGTCTCGCGCCACGTGCGCGCGATCAGATCGTCGAGGCCGTGACCCGACAACAGGAAGAAACCGTGGTCACGACACGCTCGATCGAGGTCGGCGAGTGAGGTGGCGGTCGGTCGGGAGATGTCGACGGTCGGTACCAGATGCACGAGCCGATGCTACGGGGTGCCGGCGACGTGGTCGGTACGCTCATCGGGTGCTCGCCAGCCTCGCGACCCAGAGCGGTGTGTTCCTCGTGATCGCAGTGATCGGCACGATCGCCTTCGCCACTTCCGGTGTGATGGCGGCTGCCGAGTCGGAGATGGATTGGCTCGGTGCGCTGGTACTCGCGGTGGTGGTGGCGATCGGCGGCGGAACTCTGCGCGACGTGCTGATCGGCAATCTGCCGGTCACGTGGGTGCGCGACGAATGGCCGGTGTGGGTCGGTCTGGCCACGGGTGTGGTCGGGATCGCTCTGCTTCGGGCGCGTCCGGCGACCCGGCTCACGCGTGGCGTTCCGTATCTGGCCGCCGATGCCGTGGGCCTCGGGGCGTTCGTGGTGCTCGGAACTTCGATCTCACTCGAGGCCGGCACGTCGGCGTTCGTGGCGGTGCTGATGGGCGTGATCACCGGCGTGGGCGGAGGAGTGGTGCGCGATGTGCTCACGAGTCGACGCCCGATGGTGCTCGTGGGTCAGGTGTACGCAGTGGCCGGGCTGTGCGGAGCGCTGGTGTACGTGGGCCTCGATGCGGCCGATGGTCGCGAGGAAGTGAAGGTCTGGATTCCGATCGCCGTGGTGGTGGTGCTCCGCTACTTCGCCGTTCGTCACGACCTCCACCTCCCTCGAGCCCTCACCCCCCGTGGTTCTGGTGATGAAAATTCACCGCATAGGTGAAGAACCCACACCAGAATCCGGTCGGATCGGGGATTTGGGCGGAGTTCGGGGAATCAGCTGACGGCGGCGATGCCGTTGGTGATCGTCGCCCAGTCGAAATACTCCCGCCACGACGAGATGAGACCGTCGCGCACTTCGAAGATCCCGACGACGGGGAGCTCGGCCCAGCCTTTGGGGAACTGATGCCGATCGAGACGTTCGAGGAACACGGTGTTGCCGGCGACTGCCGATGACTTGATGACCCATTCGTTGGTCAACGTGGGTGCGAAGAAGGGTTCGAGAACCGCGCGGATACCGGCGGGTCCGATGACGGTGCCGGCCTCGAGGCCGAGGGGAAAGTTCGTGTAGACGACGTCGTCGTGAACCCACTCGAGTGCGCTGTCGTAGTCGAGTTTCTCCATGGCGTGCATGAAGGCCTCGACCACTTTCATCGGATCGGTCGACACGGGAACCGTCACTTCCTTTCGGGCATCAGGAATTCGGACACGATGATCGACACCGCGCCGAAGACGATGGAGGCGAACACCACCGTGGAGGCGGCGCCGTGATGACCGTAGAACTGCGGTGCGAAGCCGGTCATGAGCGAATCGAATACGAGTGCGCCCACCGTGGCGATGGTGGTCGGCCGGCGAAGCGGGCTCTTGATGAGTGTGGCCCACCAGCGAATCACGACCACGAACACCGGGCCGGTCGCGAGACCAACGGCGAAGAGTGTGATCCGACCGCTCAGCGAATCGGGGAAGTCGTCGGGGATCAGTCGGAACACCAGGGCCACCGCAAGGGCGGTCACGGCGCCCGTGATCATGAGGGGCAGGTGAGAGGCCGGGTGGCCTCGATCTGGAGAAGTTGTAGTAGTCACTACGAACGAGAGTAATTGAAGTGCTCGCTACAGTCAAGGGTGTGGGTCATCGCTACACGGCCGAAGAGGTGCTCGAGGCCGCAGTGGCCACGGCGCTCGAAACCGGCATGACCGGGCTCACGTTCGCCCGAGTGGGGGAGCAGCTCGGCGCCAGTGACCGGATGGTCGTGTACTACTTCCCGACCAAGACCGACCTCATCACTGCGGTGGCGGTGCAACTGGGGACTGAACTGCAGTCGCTTCTCGCCGACGCCTTCGGTGATCGCCCGCGTGAACCGCGCGAACTCTTGTCGGTGGCCTGGCCGGTGCTGGCCACCAAGAGAAGTGACCGGATCTTCGGACTCTTCTTCGAGATGATCGGTCTGGCGAGCGCGGGCCATGCTCCGTACACGGATCTCGTCGGGTCCGTCATGAACTCGTGGGCCGATTGGTTGGCCGAGCGGGTGAAGGGGAGTCGCGCTGACATTCGTCGACAGCGAGCGCTCGCGGTGATGGCTCAGATCGACGGGTTGTTGATGATCAGGCGCACGATGGGAGCGGCCGCCGCCAACTCCGCCGCCCGCGACATCCTCTGACCCCGTGGTTTTGGTGATGAAAATTCACCGCATGGGTGAAGAAGTCGCACCAGATTCCAGGCCTTGACTGGTTGGTCCGAATCGGTGCCGGCTTCGAGAACCGAGCTTCTCAGTTGCGAACGACCACCGTGGTGCCGATGTAGTCCCAGATCACCTGGCGTCGCGGTGTCACGAAGAGCATGATGGCCGACACCAAGGAGATGAATCCGGTGACGGCGCCGAGCACCCATTTGCCGAGCGCTTCACGCAGAACCATCTGCTTCACCGAAGCGGGCAAGCCGGTGTTGGCATCGACGATCGTCATGCGCATCATCTTCTTGGCCGGTGACGTGGACTGCTTCCAGAGGACGATGCTCCAGATGAGCCAGCCGATACCGAGGGTGACGACGGCCAGAAGCCCATCGAGAAGTGCAGCGCCGATTCGTGCGCCGGCGGTTGCAAGTTGTGCGTCGTTCTGAGCATTCGCGGGCTGAACGGGCATCGGCGGGGGAGGCGGAGGGAAGGCATCGGTCATGGGCGCACCATACTTCGGTCGTCCCGACGAGGTCGTCGACGCTGCGCATACACCGCCTCGGTGAACCCCGGTGAAAGGATGACTTCATGAACACCGCATCGACGACGTTCCTCGTGATCGCTCTCGTCGCGTCGGTGCTCGATTGGGTCGCAGTGGCGCGAGAGTCTGCCCGTCTCGAGTATCTGGCCAAACCCTTGGCCACGGCGGCGTTCCTGGCCACCGCCGCCTCGCTCGACCTGGTGCACGACGCTCCCCGGACATGGCACTTGGTCGCCCTTGTTTTCTGCATCCTGGGCGACGTGTTCCTGATGCTCCCGCGGGATTCGTTCGTGCCGGGCCTCGCCTCCTTCGCGGTCGCTCAGGTTCTCTTCACCGTGTCGTTCTTGACGGATGACGCCGAATCGGGCCGCCTTCTCGTCGGTTTGCTGATTGCGATTCCTGCGGCCGCCGGACTCGCGCGTCGCTATGTGAGTGCTCTGCGACGCTCCGATCACGCGGATCTCGTCGTTCCGGTCGTGGTGTACATGATCGTGATCTCGGCCATGGCCGTCGGATCGATCGCGAGTGGCTCACCAGTCGCGATTGCTGGCGCGGTGGTGTTCATGGTGTCGGACTCGCTCATCGCCGAGTCCCGCTTCGTCCGGGCACGCTCGTGGCATTCGGTGGGAATCATGGTCACCTATCACGCGGCGTTAGCGGGGCTGGTGCTCGGCCAACTCTGAGCCGAGGCAAGCGACTGGTTCTTGATCCCACGTGAAGTCGCGATTCACCTCCGTGACATTCGCGAGAACCGGCGTGACAATTTCGCCGAGACAACGCGGAGCATCCGCGGTTCGCTCTCTCATGTCAGCAATTTCCGAATCGCTCGACGAATCGGAATCGATGAGAGAGGAAGAGTCATGAGAAAGTTGATGAGTGCCGCGATCGCGGCAACCGCGGCCGCTGGTCTACTGGTGGTCGCGAATCCGATGGTGAGCCAAGCCGCTCCGCCATCGGTGGTCCAAGACGACGGAGCCTTCGTCCGAATGCTCGGCAACCCAGCCGACGGAACGGCGAAGTTTCAGTTCGGGTGGAGTGCCTCGACTCCGGCTTCGGACGCCGCGGGCTATTGGATCGGTATTTACGACGTGACGAACAGTCACTACGTGTGGTGGATGGATACCGGTCCGGTCGACCTGCCGTCCGCGCTCACCCGTAATGCGAAACCGACCCCGGATCTCCCGAATGGCGAATACAAAGTGGTGTTCTTCGTTCGGGCTGGTTACGAGCCGACCACCAACATCTCCGAAATCGAGTTGTTCTTCACGGTCACCAACTCGATGGCGTGACCTTTCGGGCGTGTGCCGCCCGTTTGATCCAGACCAAACGCTCAGGGTCGCCGGTTCTCGCCGGCGACCCTTTGCTGTGGTGGAGCTGGGGGGAATCGAACCCCCGTCCATCAGGCGACGAACGACCGCGCTACGACCATTCCCAACTTCGAGGCTGACGCAACCTCATCGGCGGGTCGACTGTCCGTCATTGCTGGCGGACCACGACACGTCTTTCCGTGCGGTCAGCGGTCTTTCTCGCCGTCAGCCGTCTTTCCTGCTGTCATCCCCCGCTTCTGTTGCCGGGCTGCGGTGGATCGGCCCCGTGCGCCATTTCTGGTCACGATGTCTCTCATTCACCTGACGGATCAGGCGGCAAGAGCGAACTGCTGGTTGGCAATTCTTTGGGTTGCCCCGTTTAGCGAGTCTGAGCAACTCGGGTCGCACGTCCGGCCATCGGAACTGCTGTCGAAACCTGTCAGCCCCAAAGCTTTGGTGTTGCACTGAGGATAACGACGATTCGCCGTGGTTTCGTGCGCGGGTCGATCACGAATTTTCTGAGAATTCCTCGCGGCGGAGGAACTCTGTAACACCCCTTGTTTATGGTGGCCTCACTTCCCAATCGGGCTGATCCGCATGGAATGCGGAGAGCGCCCTCGTCCAATTCGTGGTTGTCGGGAGGTGCATGGTGTCGCTGGTCGATCTTCGGTCTCGTCTCGGTCAGATTCGCCGTGAGCGCGCCAAGCTCGACGCCGAAGAGGCTTCGATCGTGCGCGAGATCGACGCGATCATGCGCGATCCATCCAATCCCGAATTCGCCGTGGCCGATGTGGAACTGATTCGCTCGGCTGGCCTGTCGCAGCGCGACGCGCGTCGTGTGATCGCCCGCTCGGCGACGCTGGGCGTGTTGCCGGTTTTCGACGATGCCTTGGCCGGTGGAGCCGTCACGGCAGCACACGTCGACGCCCTCGCCGCCGGTCTGGGCAAGTTGTCCGAGGCCGACAAAGTTCGGTTGTTGGACCGCAGCGACAGCCTGCTGGCCCACGCCCAGCACCTTTCGGTCGACGATTTCGCCAAGCAAGTCCGGGTCGAAGTCGCCCGCGCACAGTCCGATGGTGGATTGGGTCAGTTCGAGCGTCAGCGGCGCTCCACGTATCTCAAGGTCTGGAACGACGCCGATGGCATGGTGCACTTGCGTGGTGCGTTCGACCCCGAACGAGGCACGGTCCTGGCCGCTCGCCTCGAAGCCCGTGTCGAAGCGCTGTTTCACTCCGGCGACAAAGCGTCGCCCGTCGAAGTGATGCCCGGGATCGAGCCCAACGACCATCGCCGCGCCCTCGCTCTGCTCGACTCTGCACACCCAAGCGTCGTCAGGCTGGCCGGCGTGCTCTCGTCTCTCGACAGCATCGCGCCACCATTTTCAATGTCGTCATGTCGAACTTCGGCGCTCTGCAATTGTCTCGAGCCGAGACACCCGTCCCACCTGACGACGATCGCAGTGGGTGGAACTCATGCGATCGGCCAGGAGACGATTGCAGAAGGCCCGCAGTTCGTGAGAGGGGTGGTGGTTCCGGGCCGGATGCGGTCGACGGGCCGATTGCATGTGGTCCACCCGCCGTGACCAACCGCCGCCAGCCATGAAACCTGCGCTTATCCGAACTGCACGGTGAAGTTCGCCCATTGCGAGCCACACCACATCACGCCCTGGGAACATGGCGGGCCAACCGACCTGAGCAATCTCGTGCCACTGTGCTCGCAGCACCATCACGCGGTTCATGAAGGTGGACGCCGGATCACGTTGGTCCCGAACACACGACGCGTGTTGATCGAGTGACTCGTCGTAGACCGGCCTAGTAGCCCGCCTTGCGGTCTCGCCCGAGTTCACGGGCGATCTCACGAGCAGCGTCCTTTTTCGCAATGGCCTGGCGCTTGTCGCCCTTCGTGCGCCCCTTGGCGAGAGCCAATTCCACCTTCGCTCGACCATCCTTGAAATAGAGCGAAAGGGGCACGAGCGCGAGTCGTTCCTGGCCGACGCGGGCATCGATGCGGTCGATTTCGTCCCGCCCGAGAAGAAGCTTGCGCGCCCGATTCGGTTCGTGGGCCCCCACGCCATGAGCAAATTGATACGGCGCGATGTGCACACCTTCGAGCCAGATCTCACCATCCGACACGCGGGCATACGCATCGGCCAACTGAACGTGACCCTCGCGCAGACTCTTGACCTCGCTGCCCTGCAGGACGATGCCGGCCTCGAAGACGTCGAGGATCGAGAAGTCGTGTCGCGCCTTGCGATTGCTGGCGATCAACTTGGTTCCCGGCGGAGTCATGACGGATTCAGGCTACGGAGACCTACGCTGGGCACCGTGACGACGGCAACGAGCGGTCCGAATCTGGCTCTCGACCACGAGACGCTCGCCGTGTCGCCTGAGGCCTACGACGCCATGTGCGCCCTCGCTCTGGCCGAGTATCCACTCGAAGCCTGCGGACTCCTGGCCGGTGAACGTTCGGCACAAGGCGACCGGGTGATTCGTTTCTTCCCCTGCCGGAACACCGAACAATCGGCTCGGATCTACACCCTCGACCCGAAGGACCACCTGCGCGCCGAACGGGCCGCCGAAGACGCCGGCCTCGAGATCCTGGGCGTCATGCACAGCCACACCCACACCGAGGCCTACCCGAGCCCCACCGACGTGGCGGCCGCCCCCGACCCGGATTGGCATTACCTGATCGTGACCCTGAAGAGGGAGAAGCCCGAGGCCCGGACGTACCGGATCGTGGGGTCCGGCCAGATCACCGAAGTCCGGATCGACAACCGGGCCTGAAACCCGACGCCCAGGCACTTCGACGCCCAGGCACTTCGACGCCCAGGCACTTCGACGCCCAGGCACTTCGACGCCGGCCCGGCGGATAACCCGAAATCCCGAGCCGGCGTTCTCATTCCCCAGGGGATTCATTACAATCCCGACTGAACTTGTAGGAATTAGTCGTAGGAATTTGTCGTAGGAATTACCCGGCCAGTCCGGCCTGAGTCCCGGGAGGTGAGCATGGTCCCCCACGAAAGCGTTCTCGATCTGATCGGCAACACCCCCGTCGTGGACGTGAGCCGCCTCTCCCCGAACCCCAATGTCCGGATCTACGCCAAGCTCGAGATGCAGAATCCCTTCGGATCAGTGAAGGACCGCATCGCGAAGTCGATGATCGAAGACGCCGAGAAAGAGGGGCGTCTGCAACCCGGTCAGACCATCGTCGAGCCGTCGTCGGGCAACACCGGCATCGCCTTGGCGGCCATCGCCCAGATCAAGGGTTACCCGATCAAGATCCTCATGCCCACGAGCGTCTCGATCGAACGCCGTCAGATGCTCGAGATCTTCGGCGCCGAGGTCATCCTGACGCCCGGTGAAGAAGGTTCGAACGGCGCCGTGAAGCGCGCCATCGAGATGGCCGAAGCCCATCCCGAGTACTGCTTCTTGTACCAATACGCCAACGACGCCAACCCGCGGGCGCACTTCGAGGGCACCGGCCCCGAGATCCTGCGCGACGTTCCCGAGATCACGCACTTCGTGGCCGGCCTCGGTACGAGTGGCACGCTCATGGGCACCGGTCGCTTCCTGAAGGAACACAAGCCCGACGTCAAGATCGTCGCCATCGAGCCGCCGCTCGGCGAACGTGTGGAGGGTTTGCGCAATCTCGAAGAGGGTTACGTGCCGCCGGTGTTCGACAACTGGCACGGATTCGACATCCTCGACCGCAAGCGCGTGGTTCGTCCGCGCGAATCGATCGAGTGGACTCGTCGCCTCGTGAAGGAATGTGGCGTGTTCGCCGGAATCTCGTCGGGTGCCGCTCTGGCCGGAGCCGCCAAGGTGGCCTCCGAAATCGACGAGGGAACGATCGTGTTCATCGTGTGCGATGGCGGGTGGAAGTACCTCTCCACCGGCGCCTACACCGACGATCTCGACGAGGCCGAAGCCAACGCCGAGAAGATCATCTATTTCTAGACCTCGGGTCCTGACCCGGGGTATCGCCCCCGAGAACTTCCGGCAGTTGCGCACATCGAGGCCAACTAGGTTCGTTGTTGTTCATGTCTATGAACGTGACTGTGAACGTGACTACGAACCTGAGTATGAACGATCGTCGACCTGCCCCCGATCCCGCCGTGCCGGTTGCCGTCAACCGTCGGGACACTCGGCGTCGGTTCGAGCAATGGGTCCGCAACACCGGTTGTGAGGCCAATCTCGTCTCGGCCGTTCACAACATCAAGATGGGCAAGGTCGCCCGGGTCGAGAACCCGAATGCTCCTCGCGAAGGTCAGTCGGTGTTCGCCCTCGCTCGGGGCCGCACCTTCGAGGCCGGTCTGGTGAAGGACGGCGGGGCGCGGCTGATCGAGGCCCTGCAACGCCACGACGTGTTCGCTTCGACCACTCCCGGATTCCTCGATCTGCGGACCACGGCCAACGGTGGAGCGCTGGCCGATCTCGACACGGCGATCGCCCGCACCGAGGCATTTCTGCTCGATCTGTCGAGGCACACATCACGAGACGGGGATACCTCACGAGACGGGGAAACTTCACGTTTCGAGGGCGTGGTCTCGTCGGCCACCGTGCGCATTCCGAAGGGAGTCATGCTTCCCGAGGCGACGTTGATCATCGACGCGATCACGGTCACGTGGCTCGAAGGTCGGCCCGTGATCAATGTGGGCGAGATCAAGACGTATTCCGATCGCGGCGGCCACACCTCGCGAGGCGATCTCGCGGTGGCGCGCGCCCAGATGGGCCTCTACGTGCACGCGCTTCAGCTGGTGGCCGAAACGTTGGGTATTCACGACCGAATCGTCATCGCCGACCGCGGGTTCTTGGTTCTCACGTTTCCCGGCTCGAACGTTCCGAGTGTGCGCATCGGCGAAGACCTCCGGTATCAGGTCGAGCGCGCACGTCGGGGTTTCGACCTGCTCGAGAAGTCGGCGGCCGCGTTGCCGGAACTGTTCGACGACGACCGTGACGATGAGAACAGTGACGACGAGGACAGTGACGATGAGCCCAGCGACGACAACGACCGTCGAGGTGGTCATCACGACGATCATCACCTCGTTGACGTCGTCCTGCAGGCGCCGACGGCTTTCGGTGATCAGTGCCTGTCGTTCTGCGAACGCGCCGACGCGTGTTTCGAACGAGCTCTCAACGACGGTGATGGTGCAGTTCTCGGCGACGACGTCGCCCGCTTCCTCAACGGATTGTCACTTCATCGCGTCGACGAGTTGATGGGTGGCGACCAGCCGCGCTCGGAAGCCGAACACGACTTCCTCCGCCGGATGCAGAGTCCGCTCGACGCGGTCCAAGCGCTCGATACGCGATCGCGGGAGATTCCGCGATGACCAGTGGACTCGACACGACGCGCCGCCTGCGGGCCTGGCACGCCGGACGCCCGCAACCACGCGGAGAAGCGCTCAACGTGCACGTCGGCGACGATGACGACATCTTGTGCCTGTCGTTCATCCGGATGGGCGGGGAGTCGCTTCCGTGGGGCGTGATCCTCGGCGGAGCCACCACCGCCGACACGAAGAATTCGCGACCGCGCGTGTTCACCGTCCCGGACCCGCGTAACCGCGATCTCGTGGCCGACATGATGATCGAGGTCGGTCGCGAGGTTCTCGCTCATTTCGGCCACCCTCGGTATTGCGCCGATCAGGACGGATCGATGTCGGTGTATCGGTTCCGCCAACTGTGGCTGCCGAACCCGTCCCATCTGGAAATGCTCCACTCATTGGCTTTCGCCTACGCGCGCACCCGTTGGGAGCGAGCCGATGTCGAGGTGCTGCGCGATTTCGGTCTGCTGGCCAACTGCCTCTTCGTCGAATCACAGCGCCCGGGTCAGCAGACGGTCGTCGTCGCGAGTTCGGCGTTGTCGACCGTCTACTCGATTCCCACGTCGCCGGTGCGCGAAGCCCATCTCGGACACCAACTCGCCTGGTTCGGACGCGAACGCACTCGCGCGACTCGCCTCGAAGCGGCCCGTACCGCCGAGAAGAATCCGGTGGCCACGACCCTCGATCCCGACTTCGAACGCAAGTCCCTCGCACCACTCGTCGAGAAGTGGAGCGAAGCGCCCCGCGCCGATCGAGTCCGGCTCGGCAAGACCCACGCAACGGCCATCACCAAAGTCCTCAGCGGTGAACTCGAGCGCCGGCACGATCTGGTCGTCGAAGCCATTCGGCTTCTGCGTCGCGACTCTCGTCGGCCCAACTCCGGTCTTCGCGATCTCGTTCGTATCGGTCGCGAAAGTTTCAGCAAGATCTGGTGGGACAACGTCCTGAAATCGCTGGCCGACAACCCCGACGACCCGCCGTATTGGCCCGGCCTGTGGGGTGATGTCTCGGCCGGCTCGGCGGCCTTCGCCTATCACTCGCGTTCGGCGGCGGCGGCGGAAGCACGGCAGATTCTCGTGCACGGTGATCGCGCGCTTCAGGAAGAAGAACTCCTCGCCGGCCACGGATTGCGTATCGAGGTGACCGGACTCGCCGGTCGGGGCTCCACGTGGCACGCCACCTTCGACTTCCCCGAGATTCCGTCACTCAAATCGGGCGGATCACTCTCCATCGCCGGTGCCGCCACTCATTCGTCGAAGTCGTCGCTCAAGATCCTCGACTTCGATCTCGACGCGCGCACCATCGTCCTGCAGCCGAAATGGTCCGCGGCTCGCAGCGCGCTCGGCGCCATGGGAATGGCGAGTGACGATCAGCGATGGGTGGGCAAAGTTCTCGTCTTGGTGGACGACTTCCCACCCGATCTCACGGCGCGTTTGGCCGGCCGCGCCGCCAAGCGATCGGCACATGACTTCGACCCGCTGGCGTTGTTCATACGAGAACGCGATCCCGAACCACAAGAACCGACTGACCAATGACCCGCAAAGAACACGAGACCACCCCCGACGTCGTCGACGCGTTGAAGTCGTTCATCGTTTCGGGAACCAACATCGCGATCGTCAAGGCGCCACCCGGGTCGGGCAAGACCCACACGCTGGTCGAATCGCTCGACTCGGCGATCACCAAGCGCCTTCGGGTGTTGGTGGCCGCGCAGACCAACAATCAGGTCGACGAGATCTGTCTACGCATCGCCGAGCGCTACCCGGCGCGTTCGGGTGATCGTCGGGTCATCCGCTTCTCGTCGAGTGGCTACGAGGTTCCCGCCGGGACCGCCGATGAGTTCGAAGAGAAGGTCGAGATCGTCGAATCGAAGGGCGCACTCCCTGACGGCCCGTGCGTCGTCGTGAGCACCGTGTCCAAACTCGCCCTCACCGACTTCGCGAACTCGTTCGATCTGCTCTACGTCGACGAGGCGTGGCAGATGGCGTGGGCCGACTTCCTCCCTCTTCGCCACGCGGCCGACCGCTATGTCCTGATCGGCGATCCCGGACAGATCCCGCCCACGGTGGCCATCGAGGTCGATCGTTGGGAGGCCACTCCTTTCCCTCCTCACGCGCCGGCGCCCGATCTGTTGTTGCGCAACGATCAACTCGAGTCCTACCGAACCGAGTTCCGGCTGCCGACGTGTCGTCGTCTGCCCCTCGACTCGGTCGAACTCGTCAACTCGTTCTACGACTTCGAGTTCGGCGCCGTGGCCGCACCGGGGGAGCGGTATCTCCGCCCCGCAACGTTGGAACGACTTCGTGACGTCGTGATCAACAACGCAAACACTGGCTCGAACACGGGCTCGAAGATCATCGTGAACACCAAGTCGCGAGTCGACGACGTGTTGGCCCGCATGTGGGCGGCCGATCGGCCGTGGACGACGGCGATGATCACCCATCCCACTCCCGAAACCGGACTCCCGGTCGGAACCGACACCGAACTCGCCGATGTCGTCGTGGATGTGGTGCTTCGTCTGCTCGAACTCGAGTGCGTGATCTCCACGCAGCCCTCCGAAGCCGCCACGCCCCGTCGGTTGCAGGCGACCGACATCGGCGTGGTCTCGACCCACAATCTCATGAACGCGGCGATCAATCAACGTCTGCTGGCGGTCAAGAAGTCGTTCCGGGAGATCCGGGTCACCACGCCAGAGCGTTGGCAGGGCCTGGAGAAGCCGGTGATGATCGCCGTCCATCCGCTCTCGGGGGTCATGACGCCTTCCGAGTTCGATCTCGAGACCGGTCGCCTGTGCGTGATGGCCTCACGCCATCAAGCCGCGTGCCTTTTCGTCACTCGCGATCACATCGGACGCACGCTCGATCGGCATCTGCCGTCGGCCACGCAAGCACTCGGCGGTGCCGACGTCACGGGCCGCGGGCACGACGTGCATCGCGACTTCATCGACTATCACGAGAAAAGGAACCTCGTTGTCTGAATCGTCGTCTGATCTTTCTACGGT
>Ga0255083_1000130_pt1 | contig 17946 bp, 17 predicted proteins | sample Colum_Colum_RepC_FD_188460 | JGI IMG/M metagenome (GOLD analysis project Ga0255083, IMG submission 188460) | Freshwater microbial communities from Columbia River, Oregon, United States - Colum_Colum_RepC_8h | ecosystem: Environmental > Aquatic > Freshwater > River | place: USA: Oregon...
GCGCAAGTAGTGCTACCTCAGTAGCAGTGTCAAAACCTAAGCCAAATAAAACACCAACTGGGTATAACTGCCAGGAGTGATCAAAGCCTTTCTTAAATACACCACGAAATACCCTGCGCATTAGCCCGCGCTCATTTAATAACTCAGTCAAATGCTCATGGGAAAACTTACCTGTTTTCGCTTGCTTCCAAACTTTAATAATCCCAATCAAAATAACTAGGTTCAGGATCCCAACTAGATATAAAAAGATCGTTGAAACTGATGCTCCAATTAAGCCACCTGTCTCGGCAAAATCTTTTTGAAATTTAGCTGCTTGTCGAGCAGCAAATGCCACACCGATACATAGTGCTAGCACAATTGTTGAGTGGCCTAATGAGAAAAATAATCCGAGAGCTATTGGATTTTTTCCCTTAGCCAACATCAGCCTCGTGGTGTCATCAATGGCTGCGATATGGTCGGCATCAAAAGCGTGTCTTAATCCAAAAGAGTAGGCAAGTGCGCCGGCGCCGGCGTAAACAAGTGCGCCCGTTGAATCAGTTAGTGAGCTATACGCTGGATTTGAGTTGTAATGTATAAACAAGCCCCAGCCAGCAATATGTAAAAATGCTACAACTGAAAAAACTCCAATCAACGACGGCAATTCCTGCCTGGTAAATCGCAGATGTTGGCGTAGTTGGGTGGGTTTACTCACTTCCTTAGGTTAATGCAAACGATTCGCATCTGCAAAAATACTCGCAGGTGTTGCTACCCTGAAGGCATGAGAATTAACTCACAGCAAAAAAGAATTATTGCAGCTCTTTTTACTGGCCTTCTAACTTTGCTTTTAAACACACAACCGGTGAATGCCCACACCAAACTCATTAGTGCATCTCCTTCAGCTGGGAGCACATTAGAAATCTGGCCTACCCAGATAATTCTTGAATTTGATGAAGAGTTACAAAACCTTGGGCCAGAAAAAGCAAATTTTCTTGTAGTTAATAATGCCGTTGGGGATCAGGTTAGTGAAACGGATGAGGTAATTAATGGGAACAAACTAATAGTTACCCTTTCATCAAATGAAGTTAAGGGTCCAGTTTTAGTTTTCTATCATGTTGTTTCAACAGATGGGCACCCAGTTGAGGGTGAGTACAAGTTTACCTACGGTGTAGATCAAGTAACTGCTGAAGGAGTAACAGATACTGAAGAAAAAAAGTTTCCAATGACCATCTATCTAGCCTCAGCAGTATTTATAGTCTCAGGATTATTCTTTTCCATCTACTCATACCGGCGCCGAAACCAGGGTTAATAAAAAAACGCCCTAGTAATTAACTAGGGCGTTTTTAACTTAGATCTTATAGATCGTAGTAAAGCTCAAACTCAGCAGGATGTGGACGAAGTCGAACATAATCAACCTCTTGCTTGCGCTTAAAGTCAATCCAAGTATCAATTAAGTCCTTGGTGAACACACCACCACGAGTTAGGAAGTCATTATCTTTTTCAAGATTATCTAGAACTGCGTCCAGTGATCCAGGAACCTGAGGGATTGCCGCAGCTTCTGCTCCTGTTAATTCATACAGATCCTTATCAACTGGCTTTGGTGGCTCGATCTTGTTTTGAATTCCATCAAGACCTGCCATCAACATCGCAGCAAATGCTAGATATGGATTAGATGAAGGATCTGGGCAACGGAACTCGATTCGCTTTGCCTTTGGATTAGATCCGGTAATTGGAATACGAATACAAGCAGATCGGTTTCTAGCTGAGTAAACCAAGTTAACTGGTGCTTCATATCCTGGCACAAGGCGCTTATATGAGTTAACAGTTGGGTTAGTAAAGGCTAGAAGTGATGGTGCATGTTTTAGTAGTCCGCCGATATACCAGCGAGCAGTATCAGATAGATCACCATATCCATCGCCCCAGAACAATGGCTTGCCATCTTTCCAAAGTGATTGATGAACATGCATTCCTGAACCGTTATCACCAAATAATGGCTTTGGCATAAAGGTTGCAGTCTTACCAGCCGCCCAAGCGGTGTTCTTAATGATGTATTTAAACTTCATTAGTTCATCACCAGCGGTTAAAATATCGCTGAAGCGATAATTAATTTCCATCTGTCCGGCAGTTCCCACCTCATGGTGAGCACGTTCTACAAGTAAGCCAACCTTGCCAAGATTCATAACCATCTCATCGCGAAGATCTGCGAATTGATCTGTTGGTGAAACTGGGAAGTAGCCACCTTTAATACGGGTGCGATAGCCACGGTTTGGCGTGCCATCTGCATCCTCTTCAATGCCAGTGTTCCAAGCACCTTCATATGATTCAATGTGATGAAATGCTTGATTCATTCCAGTTAAGAAACGAATTCGATCAAATACATAAAACTCTGCCTCTGGTGCAAACAAAGCAGTATCAGCAATCCCAGTACTGCGCATAAACTCAACAGCTTTAGCAACAATGCCTCGTGGGTCTCTTGAATAAGCTGAGTTATCACTTGGATTATGAACTGAGAAAATAATTATTAGTGTTTTCTCTTTACGAAATGGATCAAGATATGCCGAGGATGGAACTGGTAGTAACTTCATATCTGATTCATGAATTGATTGGAATCCTCTAATTGAAGAGCCATCAAACATTAAGCCATCTGTAAAAACACTTTCATCAAAGGATTCAACCGGCACATTAAAGTGATGTTGAATTCCAGGTAGATCTATAAATCTTACGTCAATCAACTTCACATCATTTTTCTTGATGTAATCGAAGATCTCAGATGAATTCTTAAACATCTATTCTCCTAGGATTAAAATCGCTGAGTTGGGGGCTACATTGCACCTGTTCAGATGGGTAAAAGATAGTAGAGATTAATTAAAAACCCATAACCTCAGTGTTACATCTATGTTTCCGGCTCTAAAGTATGGATACGCTTACCCGCATGAACTCCTTTAGTGAGCCTAGATTATTGCCTTCAGCCTCCTTGGGCAGGCGCCTTATCGCTCTGGTAATTGATTGGACTATGTGCCGGTTAATCGCTGGTTTCCTGAGCCCAGCCCTGTTTTTTGAAAATACCTTCAGCACATTATTAATTTTTTTTATTGAAGTCACATTATTTACGATCGCTTTTCAAGCCTCAGCCGGGCAGCGCATTATGGGAGTAAAAATACTTACTTATCCAGAACAAAACAGAGTAGCCCCACAAAAAATTATTCTACGAACTTTACTAATCTGCTTAGTAATACCGGCAGTTTTTACAAGTAATGGCAGAGCACTTCACGATCAATTTACTGGCAGTCAGAGCGTTAGAGAGCTCTACTAAGAGTTAGCGCTTTGGCATCCTCGTATTTGTTGGCATCGGCCCCTTTGGCATCGGCAGGTTTAAACCACCAACAGAGCGAAGCCGGGCTCTTACCTCTCGAAGTTGAGCAGTACTTAACTTCTTAGGCAACTTCTTGAGATGTTTTTGTAATTTACGAACCGATACTTGGCCATTTTCATCGCCAACCATAATCTCTGTTACTGGTACACCAGATAAGAATCTTTCCATCTTACGTCGCTCATCTTGCATTAGAGAGCGAGTAGCAAAACCACCTTCACCAACTAAAATTATTCCAGCCTTGCTAGAAACTCTATGGACCATATCTTGATTGCGATTAACATTAACAGCAGGTGTTGTAAGAAAACCGCGCCTAATTGACATTAATACGCTAGCACCAGCACCAAGCTGTCCCTCGATAGAGGAGAAGGCAGCGGTATTTGCAAATCTTGTAAATAAGAAAAATCCTGCAAGAAATCCTAATGGTGTTGATAAAAATCCAGCATAGATTGGGTGGCCTAGATTATTTCCAATTATCACACCGAAGGTAACTACTAATGCAAATACTAATAAACACCAAACAATTGCAAAGGGGGAGTCCTTCTTTACTAATTTATATGCATCCTTTAAAACAGCAAGTTGGCTTTGCTTTTCTGGCGCAGCAGATTTAGTTGCTGCCTCATCTTTCTTTTTCTTTCGTCCAAACATTTCTCTCCCTTATTTAACTGCTCTGGCAGCCATTGCTTGGTTATATAGTCGGCCTGCTCGATAGCTAGAACGTACCAATGGACCACTCATAACACCAAGAAATCCTATCTCTTGCGCCTCTTTACTTAACTCCACAAACTCATTTGGCTTAACCCAACGAATAACTGGGTGGTGCTTTGCCGATGGGCGTAGATATTGAGTAATAGTGATCAAATCACAACCGGCATCGCGAAGATCTTTAAGGGCTTGGGAAACTTCATCTCTAGTTTCACCCATTCCTAAAATCAAGTTTGATTTGGTAATTAAACCAAAATCTCTTGCTTGGGTAATCACATTCAGGGATCTTTCATATCTAAAAGCTGGTCTAATCTGTTTAAATATTCTTGGAACCGTCTCAAGATTATGAGCAAAAACTTCTGGTCGCGTTTCAAAGACCTGATTTAAAAGATATGGGTGCCCGCTAAAGTCAGGAGCTAACATCTCAACTCCAACTCCTGGATTTAATGCATGCACCTGTGAAATTGTTTCTGCGTAAAGCCAAGCACCTTCATCATCTAAATCATCTCTAGCAACTCCAGTAATAGTTGCATACTTAAGATTCATCACCTTAACTGACTCAGCAACTCTTCTAGGTTCATCTCTATCTAGGGGATCTGGCTTACCAGTATCGATATTGCAAAAGTCACAGCGCCTTGTACAGGCTTGGCCACCTATTAAAAATGTTGCTTCCCTGTCTTCCCAGCATTCAAAAATGTTTGGACAAGCTGCTTCTTGGCAGACAGTGTGTAATCCCTCGGTTGCAACTAAAGAGCGAAGTTTTGTGTACTCAGGACCCATTACCGCTTTTGTTTTAATCCACTCTGGTTTGCGCTCTATTGGCGTCTGGGTATTTCGAGCCTCAATTCGAAGAAGCTTGCGACCATTTGGATCAATACTCATTGTGAGATTCTATCTAGCATTGGGTGCATAAGCTTTTTAACAATTGGAAGCACCTCATTAACACTTACTTCACGGCCAAGTTCTGCGGTGAGTGAGGTCACTTTTGCGCCAGTGATACCGCAAGGAACTATTTTTTCATAAGCTGACAAATCAGGATTTACATTTAAAGCAAAGCCATGCATGGTGACACCTTTTGCAACCCGAAGTCCGATCGCAGCAATTTTTCGATCACTTTTTCCATCTCTTATCCAAACACCACTTCGCTCACAGTAACGATCTGCCTTAATACCAAACTCAGCACATACTGAAATTAGTGCAGTTTCTAACTCCCTTACAAATCCAACTACATCAGTTGAATTCTTAAGTTTGATAATTGGATATCCAACTAATTGTCCTAGGCCATGCCAAGTTATCTTTCCACCCCGATCAACATCAATTACTGGAGTGTCATCTAATGGGCGATCTAAAATTTCAGTACGCCGCCCAGCGGTGTAAACAGATGGATGTTCAAGTAGTAACAATGAATTTGCACTTTGTGAATCAACAACATTTTGATGAATTTGTTTTTGTAAATCCCAAGCGCTCAAGTAATCCATAACTCCAAGCTCAGATACTTTAAGTTTATTCTCAGTTACAAGGGCTGATTTCACATCCCTAGCCTAATTGTCTTGTGATTATTTGGCTAAATACACCGGTCATTGCGTGCCTGCGGTGTGATCGAATTCGTATTGCTGATATATTTTGCAAATCTAATTCACCGAAAGGCTCGATAAAACCATGTCTAAAAAAAGTAAGAGTTCTGCTGCGGTTAAAAATCGTAAACCATTTGCTATTTCGATGTTGGTTGTGATCGCATGGTTCATAATCACTGGGGTATTTGGCCCGCTTTTTGGTAAGTTAACATCGGTTCAGGAAAATAACAACGCCTCTTTTTTGCCAAAGGGCGCTGAGGCAACCAAAGCATCTGATTTAATCCAAACCTTTACTGGTGAAGATTCATTTAATTTTCCAACTTTAATTCTTTTTGAAGGTGAAGTTAATCCAGTGTTGGTCGCAAAGGTAAATGAACACTTGATCAAGGTTGGGGATTTAAACCTGGGCGGAACTACTGCAAAAATTTCAGATTATTTAGCGCCAGGTCAAAAGATTACCGCTTTCCCTTCTGAGGACGGAAAAGCAATTTTAGGAAATATTCCATTAGACGGAAATTCAATTTCAAAGTTACTCCCTAATGACAAACCAGTATTGCCGACCTTAGTTGAGGAGCTTCGCGCAGATCTTGCGCCATTTGCTAAAGCAAACTCACTAGAATCATATGTAACTGGTCCTGGTGGATTACTTGGTGATTTATTTGAAGCATTTGGTGAAATCGATTCTAAATTACTTCTATCCACTCTTGGAGTTGTGGCATTTATTCTAATCATCGTGTATCGCTCACCAATTTTATGGATAATTCCTCTTCTATCATCTTTATTTGCGCTATCGACCGCAGGTGGAATTGTTTACCTACTTGCAAAAAATGACATTATTGATGTTGATGGTCAATCTCAAGGTATTTTATCTGTTTTAGTTGTAGGCGCTGCGACAGATTACGCACTGCTATTAATAGCTCGATACCGTGAAGAGCTTCATTTATTTGAATCTAGATTTGACGCAATGCGCGCTGCCTATAAGGGTGTGTGGGAGCCAATTCTTGCCTCTGGCTCAACAGTTTCAATCTCATTGTTGATACTTTTATTTAGTCAATTATCTAGCACTGCAAGTCTTGGACCGATCGGTGCTATAGGAATTGTTTGTTCGATGATTACAATTCTTACTTTATTACCAGCGCTTCTACTTTTATTTGGTCGTTGGATTTTCTGGCCACGCAGGCCAGAATTTGATGGCGATGATCATGTTATGTCTGGAACTTGGAGCAAAGTTGGTCGCGTAATTGAAAAAAATCCAAGAAGGGCTTGGATTATTTCTGGAACTTTCTTACTCCTATTAGCTTCAGCTGCTCCAACATTAAAAGCTGATGGTATTGGCACCATTGATACCTTTACCGGTAATCCTGAATCTGTCGTTGGTCAAAAACTACTTGAGACACATTTCCCAGGTGGCCAAGGAGACCCAACTCAAATTGTTGTTGCTGCAGATAAAATTGAAGCAGTTACTGCTGCGATTAAAAATGCACCAGGAGTTACCGAAGTTTCACCACTTCTTGATGGGTTTATAATTCCAGGTCAACCATTACCAAAGGTAAAAATTGTTGATAATAAAGCAATTATTAATGTGACCCTAAATAAAGCACCAGATAGCGTTGAAGCCGGTGAGGATATTCCAAAAATACGCGAACTGGCTAGGAGTGCTGATTCCACCGCATTAGTAGGTGGAACAAGTGCGGTGTATTTTGATGTGAGAACTGCAAACGGGCGAGATAATCGAACAATTATTCCAATAAGTCTTTTTGTTATTACTTTAATTCTTGGATTACTTCTAAGAAGTATATTAAGCGCAGTTCTCCTACTTGGTACCGTAATACTTTCATTCTTTGCAACCTTGGGAGTTTGCGCCTTAGTCTTTAACCATATTTTTGGATTTGCTGGGGGAGATAACGGCTTCCCACTCTTCGCATTTATTTTCTTAGTTGCACTGGGAATTGATTACAACATTTTCCTAATGACTAGAGTTCGTGAAGAGTCACAAAAAATTGGAACTAGGCCTGGAGTTATTAAAGGTTTAACAGTAACTGGGGCGGTAATTACTTCAGCTGGAATTGTTCTAGCTGCAACCTTTGCTGTTCTTGGTTTACTACCACTTGTGCCACTTGCTCAAATAGGTTTTGCAGTTGCCTTTGGTGTATTACTAGACACAATAATTGTGAGATCTATTTTGGTTCCAGCGCTAGTGCACGACATTGGACCAAAGATTTGGTGGCCTTCAAAGTTACAACATGAACGCAAGTAGTACTATCTCTAGATGGCACTTCGTGTTGGTATCGCAGGTTACGGGCTAGCTGGTCGGGTATTTCACGCTCCACTTTTAAAAGGTGTTGGATTTGATGTAGTTGGAGTACTTACTTCAAATCCTGAAAGAAAAGCATCAGCAGAAAGTGATTTTCCTGGAGTTAAGGTTGTAGACAGTATTGAACAACTTCTTGGATTAGATCTAAATCTACTTGTGATTGCCACACCAAATAGTGTGCACGCTAGCCAGGCAATTGCGGGGTTAAAAGCAGGTGTGCCTGTAGTTGTAGATAAACCAATGGGGCGCTCACTTAAAGAAACTGAAGAGATTATTCAAGCATCAAAACAATTTAACACCCCTGTCACAACATTTTTTAATCGTAAATGGGATAGCGATGCGTTAACTGTTAAGAAAGTAATTAAAGATGGAGTTATTGGAAAAATTTTTAGATTGGAATCAAGATTTGAGCGTTTTAGAAAGGAAATAAACCCTGGATCTTGGCGAGAAAATCAAGACGCAAGTGAGGGTGGCGGTATTCTGTTAGATCTACAGCCGCACTTGTTATCAACTGCTTTAGATTGGTTTGGTCCGGCAGAGTTAGTTTCATCTTCGATTAATTCAATACGTGGTGGAGTAGATGATGATTCAGTTTTGGTTTTAAAGCATGCGTCCGGTGTGGATTCCTACTTATCGGGAAGTGCAATCGTTGGTTCTCCTGGCCCAAGAATTAGATTAATTGGTGATAAAGGTGCGTTAATTATTAGTGATTTAGATCCACAAGAGGCAATTCTACGAAGTGGAGTTTATCCAAAGGGGGGCGTCTGGGAACAAAGCACAAAAAGCAAAGCTTTTATTCATCGCGGTGATGAAGTCACTGAGTATGAAAGTGTTAATGGAAATTATGCCCAGTTCTATACTCAAGTTAAGGAAGCTTTATCTGGCGGCAGCTGGCCAGTTACTACAGATGAAGCCTTAAGTGTTGCAAAAATTATTGATTTAGCAAGGCTAAATTCAATTAGAAAATAGTTGTTAAGGATTAATCAACTAAAGCTGTAAGTGCTGCCGACACGTGAGGGTAAGCAAATTCAAATTTGTTATCCATTAAAACCTGTGGGATCACTTTTTTAGAACCTAATACCTCTGTTGAAAAACCACCCAAGACTGCACGTAGGGCAAATGCTGGAGCAGGAAATATCGCAGGACGCTTCATTGCAAGGGCTAATGCGGCGGTGAACTCTTGATTAGTAACAGGATTAGGAGAGGTTAAGTTAACTGGGCCTTCAATCTTTGAGTTCATCAAAAATAGCATCGCTCTAATCTGATCATGCAAAGTAATCCAAGACCACCACTGTTTACCTGATCCCAGCTTTCCACCGAGACCAAATTTAAATAAAGGAATCATTCGCCCCAGTGCGCCACCAGTTGGATCTAGTACTAAACCAGTTCGTAATTTAACTGTTCTAACACTTGGGGCAAGATCAGCTACCGCCTCCCATTCACGACAAACGATTGATAGAAAATCTTCACCGCCTCGATCTACTTCAGTTACTGATCGATTTCCAGTCTCACCGTAGTAGCCAATTGCAGAAGCTGAGATAAAAACTTCAGGTTGTAACTTCTCACATGCAGCTGCAATTGTGGTAGTTCCTAGTAAGCGTGAGTTTAATATTTGCGAGCGGTAAGCAGCCGACCATCGTTTATCTCCAACACCTGCGCCAGCTAAATGAAATACTGCATCAACACCCTCTAAAGATTTAAGATCAATTTCACCTTTAATTGGATCCCAACTAACTTCATCTGCAGTTCTAGGAGCTCGTCTTACTAGTTTTTTTACCTGGTAGCCATCAGCTCTAAGTTGGCCAACTAGTGCGCTGCCGATTAAGCCAGAGGCCCCAGTTACAGCGATTGAAGTAATCTTTGGCAAATTACAAACCTAAATCAGATTCGAAGCGGCCCTCTTCTAATCTTTCTTTTAATGTTACTAAAAAGCGGGCAGCATCTGCACCATCTACAACTCGGTGATCATAAGAAAGAGCTAGATACACCATTGAGCGAATTGCAATAGTTTCACCGCCATCAGTGTCTTTAACAACTGTTGGTCGTTTAACTACTGCGCCTAAACCTAGGATTGCTACCTGAGGTTGATTAATAATTGGTGTATCAAAGAGTGCACCACGTGAGCCGGTGTTAGTAATTGTAAATGTGCCACCACCTAGTTCATCCGGTGTGATCTTATTTTCTCTAGTGCGAGATGCAACCTCTGAGATTCGTCGCGCGATACCACCCATATTTAAGTCACCGGCATCTTTTACTACCGGTACTAGTAATCCGCGTTCAGTATCGACGGCAACACCTAAATGCTCGGCGCCATGGTAAGTGATTTGATCACCTTCAACTGATGAGTTTAAAACTGGATGTTGTTTTAAAGCTTCACATACGGCAACTGCAAAAAACGGTAAAAAGGTTAACTTCACACCTTCTCTAGATTCAAATGATGCCTTAGCAGCTACGCGCAGGCGATCAATCTTTGTTACATCAACTTCGACAACTGTAGTTAATTGAGCTGAGATCTTTAATGATTCAACCATTCGATCTGCAATTACTTTACGCAATCTAGACATTGAAACAGTTGTGCCGCGAAGTGGTGAGACAGCAATTGGCCCTGCGTTAGAAGCTGAAGCCGACGGTGTGTAACTAGATTGGGTAGCTGCTGGAGCAGATACACGGGGAGCGGCAGCTAAAATATCCTCTTTGCGAATTCGCCCACCAACACCAGTACCAGTAACTGTGGAGAGATTAACGCCAGATTCGGCGGCAAGTTTTCTAACAATTGGTGTCACATAAGCATCATCTGATCTAGTTGTATTTACTTGCGCGCTTACAACAGGAGCAGGAGCAATAACTGGAGCAGGGGTGATAACTGGTGCAACGGGGGCAGGTTTTGGCGCAACAACCGGTGCTACTTCAACAGGTGCGGTGACAACAGGTTTTTGTTCAACAACAGGTGCTGCTGCAACAACTGGCGCAGGTGCGGCAGCTTTTGCGGAGGAAGAAGATTCATCAATTACAGCAAGCTCCGCGCCAACTGCAACAGTTGAATCAACTGGAACTACAATTTTTAGTAATACTCCAGCGACGGGAGATGGAATTTCAGTATCAACTTTGTCGGTAGAAACTTCTAATAATGGTTCATCGACTGCGATTTGATCGCCCTCTTTTTTAAGCCAACGAGTAACGGTTCCTTCAGTTACTGATTCACCAAGTGCTGGCATAGTTATTGAAAATGTCATATCTATTTTCTCCTAACCATGAGCATGTAGTGGCTTACCGGCCAGGGCTAAGTGTGCCTCACCCATTGCCTCAGACAAGGTTGGATGGGCATGAATATGTTGGGCAACATCGCCAGCATCTGCTTCCCAGTTATAAATCAACTGAGCTTCAGCTAAAAGTTCACCGACCCTAGAGCCGACCATATGTATTCCCAAGATTGGTCCATTCTTCTTCGCAACTAATTTCACAGACCCAGCGGTCTTTAAGATATTAGCCTTTCCATTTCCAGCCAAATCATAATTTAATTCCACAACATCATGGCCTGCCGCCTTTGCCGCGGCGGTGGTAAGGCCAACGGAGGCCACCTCAGGCTCAGAGTAAGTAACACGAGGAACACCATCGTAATTAATCGCTCTTGGCTTTAAACCTGCGATTTCTTCAGCCACCATTATTCCTTCAGCAAAACCAACGTGGGCTAACTGCAAAGTAGGAATTAAATCTCCTACCGCCCAAATTCCTGCCACATTAGTTCGACACTTATCATCTACTAAAACATAACCTCGCTCCATCTTTATGCCAGCTTCTTCATAACCTAAGCCGGAAGAGACCGGTCCGCGACCAACTGCCACCAAAAGCACCTGGGCAGTAAATTTCTTACCATCTTCTAATGTGATTGTTACATCTTTCTTACCGCGCTCAGCGGATTTAAACTTAACGCCTAGCTCAAAATTAATGCCACGTTTTCTAAATGCGCGTTCAAGTTGCTTACTAGATGATTCATCTTCAAGTGCTACTAAGTGAGAGAGTCCTTCAATAATTGTTACCTCAGATCCAAATGATTTCCATACTGAGGCAAATTCGCAACCAATAACGCCGCCACCTAAGACAATTACTGATTTTGGAACATAATCAAGGTGCATAGCTTGCTCACTAGTCATGATCTGTTTGCCATCAATTTCAAGACCAGGCAATGTTTTTGGCGATGATCCTGTTGCTAAAATTATATTTTTTCCAGTGTATTTTTCACCATTAACCTCAATTGTATTTTTAGAGATTAACTTGCCAGAACCTTGAACGTAAGTGACATTTCTTGATTTAACTAAACCTTCTAATCCTTTGTGTAACTTTGAAACCACGCCATCCTTATATGTGTTAACTGCGCCCATATCCATTGAATGAAAATCTGCCTTAACACCAAACTCACCTGCATGACGAGTGTTATCTGCAATCTCACCGGCATGAAGTAGGGCTTTAGTAGGAATACAACCTTTATGTAGACAAGTTCCGCCAAGTTTTTCTTTTTCGATTAGAACTACTTTTTGACCTAATTGAGATGCGCGTAGTGCTGCGGCATAGCCACCACTACCACCACCGAGAATTACAAGATCAAAATCGGCCATGAGGTAATCCTTTCACAAAATTACTACCTGCTAATACCTGATAAGTAGTAAGCATTATGACTGTGATGAAGCCAACTCAGCTAGGCAAAGCAGTGAGCGTAGGGCAATTCCGGTTCCACCAACTGGTGTGTAGCCATGAGCGGTTTTCTCATTAAATGCTGGCCCAGCAATATCTAGGTGCAACCATGGAGTTTTTGGATCAATAAACTCTTTTAAAAACAAACCTGCCACCAACATACCGCCCATTCGATCTCCAATATTTGCTAAATCTGCAATTGGTGAATCAAGTGATGCTCTAAGTTCAACGGGTAGCGGCATTGGCCAAAATGATTCACCAGCAATATTAGCTGCAGTTAAAAATTGACCACTAAAGTTTTCATCATTTGTCATCACTGCAGAGGTTCTACTACCGAGTGCAACAACTTGGGCGCCAGTTAAAGTGGCAACATCAATGATTGCATCTAACCCACCAGCTTTTTTACCAACTTCAGCGGCTTTAATTAATGCATCTGCTAAAACTAATCTGCCTTCAGCATCTGGATTTAATACTTCAACAGTTTTTCCACCATAAATAGTAATTACATCACTTGGTCTGGTCGCGGTATCACTAACCATATTCTCTGCCAACGGAGCCCAGGCATCGATCGCAATTGGAAGTTTTAACTGCGCAATTGCAAAGATCGCTGCAACAACAGCTGCTGCCCCTGACATATCTGCTTTCATTGCTTCCATGCCATTAGCTGGTTTAAGTGCAAGTCCACCAGTATCAAAGGTAATTCCTTTACCAACAAAGGCGAATCTCTTCTTTGCTTTAGCGGGTGAGTAAGAGAGATGTAGCAATCTTGGGGGATTTACTGAACCTTGCCCAACACCAATAATTCCACCGTATCCACCCTTACGAAGTGCTGCCTCATTTAGTACTTCAACTTTAACTCCATACTTTGATGCTAATTTTTTAGCACGAAGGCAAAATGAATCAGGAGTTAACGAAGAGGGTGGGGTATTAACTAGATCTCTAACAAGAAAAGTTTGTTCAGCAATTATCTCAGCGCGCTTGATTGCAGATTTAGCTTGGGCGGTATCAGCAAAACGAGTAACAATAGTTATTGAGGAAAGTGGACTCTTTTGACCACTTTTAGTGCTGCCGCGAAACTCTGTGAAGGAGTAAGAACCTAACGCCGCTCCCTCTGCAATTGCAGCAATTTCGGCAACAGATTTGTGTGGCAGAGCAAAACTTGCGCCCTCATTACCAAGAAGATTTCTAGAAGCAGCTCCTGCTGCTCTGCGCAAAAGCTCTGGGCTAAAGTTTGATTCAATTTTTCCTAGGCCAGTGAAAACGATTAACTTATTAGATTTGCTGGGTAATTTTATTACTTCATCAACTTCACCGGTAGCGCCCATAGTAGTTAGCGTGGTTAGTAAAGTGGCAGTGTCTATTTGTGCGCCAGTTGATTCAATTTGCAATTTTTTGCCGGCTAAACCAAGACCAACAACTAAGATTTCACTATCTGCTCGCTCAGTTAGTTTAATCTTTAGCATCTAAACTCCCATTTTTGCTTAATCAAGTCACTGTATTGGCTAGGGGGTAAGCCTAAGGGATACCCCAAAAAAGATGATAATCATAGAAATTGCTACCTGTGCTAAAAATTAATCACTGGAGTGTAGGTTTGGCCAATGAATAACTCACCTCTGAATTCTAGGCATTTGCAGTTAAATGCAAAGATGGCAGATTTTGGTGGGTGGCTAATGCCAATTGAGTATCCAGAGTCTGGAGTAATTGCAGAGTACTCTGCAGTGCGCCAGCAAGTAGGAGTATTTGATGTTTCCCACCTCGGCAAAATTTCCGTTAAGGGAGAGGGTGCGCTTAATTTTTTAAACCAAATGCTAACTAATGATTTAAATCGAATTAAGGCTGGGCAAGCGCAGTACTCACTTTTATGTAATGAAGATGGTGGAGTAGTAGATGATCTTATTGTTTATCGCAATTCAGATACTGATCTATTTTTAGTTCCAAATGCATCTAATACAAGTTCAGTATTTAAAATCTTAAATGATCAAGCACCTAGCTCAGTTGAAGTTAAGAATCTACATAGTGAGTATGGCGTAATCGCACTACAGGGTCCTAAATCATCACAGGTACTAGAGATTCTTGGAGTGAAAAGTTCAATAGATTATATGGAGTTCATAAATACCACTATTGATAATTGCCCAGTTATTTTATGCAGAACTGGCTATACCGGAGAATTTGGTTTTGAGATTATTCCAAGGTGGGCAGATACTGAAAAAGTTTGGGACAAATTAATAAACATAGTTAAGCAACTTAACGGCGTAGCTTGTGGCTTAGGAGCGCGAGATGTACTTCGCACAGAGATGGGTTACCCGTTGCATGGACATGAACTATCCCTTGAAATTTCACCAGTTCAAGCATCAGCTAGCTGGGCAATTGGTTGGCAAAAAGATTCATTTAGAGGTAAACAAGTCTTAGTTGAGCAAAAACAAGTGGGCACTAAATTAAAGCTTCGAGCTATTGTGGCAACAGATCGGGGAATTCCTCGAAAAGATATGCAGGTAAAGGATAAAACAGGCAAGATTATTGGCACAGTCACGAGTGGAACATTTTCACCGGGCCTAAAAAAAGGAATTGGTTTGGCCCTAATTAATCCAGAAATTGTTAAAGGTGATCAAGTATTAATCGATATCAGAGGCGCGGATTCATTATTTAATGTTGTAGATCTACCTTTTGTGCCATCAAAGGTCCGTTAACAAACTTAGTAGTGCCCACCCCAAAAACGCCAGCCATATTCAGCAAAGCTTGTACCAGCAAAAAGTATTGCCACATGTAAACCCAGAGCTAATGCTTTTGCAATTACTAACTTAATTCTTGAGGTTGTTTTCGTCGCGACAATTATCAACTCTTGCTCAAACATAGTTTTCATCATTTCAACTCCTAATCAGGGAACTTTACATCGCCGTTAGTAACAAAAACAAATGCCAGGCCGTCACCTGGTTTCATAGCTAACTCGGCTACACCAACTTGAGCCCAAGCCCATTTTCCATTTAAGTCAAAAGGATTTGGAATTACTTGCCATCTTTTCTCAAGTACCGCCCAATATGCAAAAGCTGCTGGCATCTCTTTGCACTCTTCAATGTAATCTTCATGCCCCTTTACGCCAATTGGTGTGCTGGGTTTTGGTAAATTATTTAATCTGCAAACCACATTATTTCCGTATTTATTTGTTCCTTCTAATTTAAAGTTTGCATTTTGCATCAACTCTAAAGCTGTAATTTCACTAGTTACTGGAAGGCATTTTTCATAATTATCATTCTGTGAATCTAGGCTGCCGTAATCAACAAGAACATTTACACAATTTGCTCGTGTTTGGGTAGACCAAAGAGAGATACCGCCAACAATTAGAACTACAGCGAAAATGGCAGAGAAAAACTTTCTCGCCTCAGTAGATACATTGCTAAACATGGTGCCCCTTTAGTTAAGAGGCTTACGCAGGCATTGAAACTCACCAGGTGAGAATCCATGCCCCGCAATCCTCGACGGGTGGAAAAAAATTTGTGGGTAATCCGACTTGAAAAAATCTTCTCACGGTTGCGGGACAGTGCCGGATTTACACCAGCTTCCCCCACTTAAATCACTTCTTCAATATCAAGTTGTGGATGAAGTCTGATACCAAATATGGCTTTAGGCAACTGACCACGCTATTGCAGGCTTTGACTGTGGCAGTTATTGTTCAGATATGGAACATAGGCGGCTTGGCAGTTCAGGAATGTATGTCTCAGAGATTACCTACGGTAATTGGCTTACCCACGGATCTCAGGTTGAATCAGATGCAGCAATTAAATGTGTAAGAACTGCATTGGATTTAGGTATAACTACTCTAGACACAGCTGATATGTATGCCGGAACTCGCGCAGAAACTGTATTAGGTAAAGCTCTTAAAGGTGTGCGCCGTGAGTCTTATGAATTGTTAACTAAAGCCTATTGGCCAACCGGTCCTGGAAAAAATGATCGCGGCCTTTCTCGTAAACACATTATGGAATCTTGTAACGCCTCTCTTAAACGGCTTAAGACTGATTATGTTGATCTATACCAAGCCCATCGCTTTGATGTTGAAACACCACTAGAGGAGACTCTTGGTGCATTTGATGATCTAATCAGAAGTGGCAAAGTTTTATATATTGGTTTTTCTGAGTGGAATGCAAAGCAGATTGCAGCAGCATTAAAAATCCAAGATGAAAAAGGTTACTACCGCTTTATTTCCAGCCAACCTCAATACTCAATGCTTTGGCGAGTAATTGAGAGTGAAGTTGTACCTCTGTGTTCAAATGAAGGAATTAGTCAAATAGTTTGGTCGCCAATTGCGCAAGGAGTTCTAACCGGTAAGTATCTTCCTGGTCAGAAAGCGCCAGCAGGTTCTCGTGCTACCGATAAAAAAGGTGGCGCCGATATGATTTCAAGCTTTATGAAAGAGCCAATTTTAAATGCGGTACAAAAGTTAATTCCGATTGCTAATAAAGTTGATTTAACTCTTGCCCAACTTGCAATAGCTTGGGTACTTCAAAACCCAAATCTTTCTAGTGCAATTATTGGTGCTACCAAGCCGGCTCAGATTAAAGAAAATATCAAAGCAGCGGGTGTAAAACTGGATAAATCAATTATGGATGAGATTGATCTAGTAATTGGTGGCTTAGTTGAGAGAGATCCTGCTAAAAACGCTAGTCCAAATCCTAGAGCCTAGTTTTTTTACCTTTTTCTTGCAGGTCCAACCTGCGGCGCAGGAGCTCTTAATCTACGAAGTTGAGTAGAGCGCATCCAGCCATATAAGCCAAGTCCCTTTGTTGGTTCTCCAGGAAATTTCACCGCGACTAGTTTTTTAATTTTACGAGACATTAAAAATCCGTTTACTCCAATAAAGATCATAGATGAATACATAATTGCAACTGCTAGAAGCTGAATAGCAGGAACAGGAATTAATGTTAAAAACAAAATAACAACAATAATTACTAGGAAATACTCAGAAAATGATCTGCGCTCATCAATATAATTTCTAACAAATCTGCGAACTGGTCCTTTATCTCGAGCAGGCATAGCACTCTCTTCACCACGCATATATGCGGCTCTTGTTTCCATTCTTCTAATTCGCGTTTGTTCCTTTAATGCTTTTTTCGATTCTTTACTGGCGCCCGGAGCCAGTGGTGAAAGATTTAACTTCGCCTGAGCCTCTTTGCGCTTAGGAGTGGGCTTACCTTTTTTATCAACCATGAGATTAAGGTAGAGCCAACATTCGCTCTAATGCAACTTTTGCATACTTCGCAATCTCAGCTTCAACCTTAATTTGATTGACCAACCGCCCACCTACAAGTGACTCCATAGCCCATACA
>Ga0255083_1000142_pt1 | contig 17212 bp, 15 predicted proteins | sample Colum_Colum_RepC_FD_188460 | JGI IMG/M metagenome (GOLD analysis project Ga0255083, IMG submission 188460) | Freshwater microbial communities from Columbia River, Oregon, United States - Colum_Colum_RepC_8h | ecosystem: Environmental > Aquatic > Freshwater > River | place: USA: Oregon...
ACGCCGCCGAACTCATGCTCGGCTCCGGAGTCGACCTCGTCGTGGGAGTCGCTGGGCTCACCAACCCGCTGCCCGGACATGTTGCCTACCTCCTCGTCGAATGTTCGGCCGACACCGACCCGACCGAAGCCGCGGGGCGGATCCTGGCGGGGATCGACGGCATCGAGGTCGTGGCGGCCTCGACCGCTCAGCAGCGCCGGGACCTCTGGCGACTGCGCGAAGAACACACTCCGAGCATCAACACGCTCGGACCACCGATCAAGTTCGATGTGACCGTTCCGGTGGGATCGGTTCCGGATTTCGTGAACGCGCTGCACACCAACGCGAAGTTGTCGGGCAACGGTCGCTCACTCGTCGTCTTCGGTCATGCGGCCGATGGAAACCTGCACGTCAACGTGGTCGGTGTGGCCGAGAGCGACAGCGAAGAAGTTGGTGACCAGGTGATGGCGCTGGTTGCCGGTAACGGCGGCAGCGTGTCGGCCGAGCACGGCATCGGAGTAGCCAAGAAGCGCTGGTTGGGTCTCAGTCGGTCGGCCGCGGAAATCGCCGCTATGAAGGCCGTGAAGTCGGCTCTTGATCCGTTCGGGATCATGAACCCGAACGTGCTCTTCGACTGATCAGCTGGTCATTCCCTGCAGACCCACGAAACTGCGCGCGAGTTCGATCTCGCCCATGTGGCGCAAGCCGTGCTGGTAGAGCCAGCACTCCACTCCGTCGAGCACGGTGATTCCTTGCTCCCCGGCCACGCGTGCGCTGAAGGTGCTCGCGATCTGCGGCGGGAAAGGTCGGCCGATCACCACTCGGTCGAGGTCGGCGGCCGTGAGGGTGTCGAGCCAGGCTTCGGTGCGGTCGAACACGGCGCGGATGTAGAGCGTGAACGTGGCCAGATCGCCGATCCGCTGACCGACCATCTCGTCGACGGTGCGGTGTTTGCCGTGGTCGTCGATGGCCGGCTGCACCCGTGCCCGCCATTCGTCGTTCCAGATCGGTGTCTGCCCGGTCAGGAGCATGAACGATGCGTCATGCATGTTGGCGTAATGGAAGAGCGAGAAGGCGATGGGCAGTGTTCCTTCGCGTTCGATGTGATTCACCTGAGCGAGATCCATGGTGGCCAGCGCGTCGTCATAGAGCGAATGCATCGCCTTCATGCGTCGGCGGAGGGAGTCGAGGGTGAGATCTGCGGGCATGCGCCGAGACTAGGCGAGTCCGGAACTGTGAACCGTGGCTACTGTGGATCCATGCGCTACGGAACCGTGAACTTCGAGTACGCCACCGACCTCGCCGGACGTGAGCCGGCCGCTGACGGGCCGATCTTCATGGTGAATTTCATGAAGTACCGCGCGGTGGCCGACTACTCCGATCGGTCGAGCGGGGCGGAAATCTCGGGCATGGAAGCCGACGACAAATACGCGCCCACCGAGGTCTTGGCCGACATCGGCGCCGACGTGGCGTTCTTCGGTCGGGTGGTGGCCCAAGGCTCGGCCGACGAGTGGGATCGCATGGGAATCGTGCGTTACCCGACAAGGCGATCGTTCATCGAGATGCAGAGTCGGCGTGACTTCAAGGAGAAGCACGTCCACAAGGAAGCCGGAATGGACTACACGATCGTGTGCGGTGGGCTGCCGGCGGCCGAACATCGGCCGATCGAGCGTCGGGGTTACGTGACGTTCCGACTCGCCGCCGGCCCCGCCACGGCCCAACCCTCGGATTCGCAGGCCGTTCTGTCGATCGAGGGCACGATTCTCGGTGATGGGCGCTCGTGGAACCACCTCGTTATGACCTGGAGCGACGACGTACCAGCTGTGGCCGAGATCGAACGTGGTGGTGATCAGTTGCTCGTGGTGGCCCATGCCGAAATCGACCGCATGGGCAAACTTCTCACTTCGCCCGGAAACTGACCTTCACTTCGTTCGGTCCGAGAACGAAGTTGCCGCGCCGCCACGGGATGTGGTCGGACGTGAGCGTGAGGTCGTCGAACCGATCGAGGATCTCCTCGAACAGGATCTTCAGTTCGAGTCGCGCGAGTGGTGCACCGAGGCAGTGGTGCCGACCGTAGGCGCCGAAGGCGACGTGATCGTTCGGGGTGCGGGCGATGTCGAAACGGAACGGATCGGCGAAGACCTTCTCGTCGCGGTTGGCCGACGGGTAGAGGAGGAGCACGCGATCGCCCTCACGGACGGTCAAGCCTCCGACTTCGACGTCCTGGGTCGCGGTGCGATTCATGTTGCGCACCGGAGTGGCCCAACGGAGCATCTCCTCGATCGCCGAAGGAAGAAGGCTCGGGTCGGCGCGAAGGCGGTCCCATTGATCGGGGTGTTGGAGCAGGGCGGCTACACCACCCGATATCACGTGCCGCGTGGTTTCATCGCCACCCACGAGAACCAGCATCGTCTCGAACATGATGTCGATGTCGGAGAGCCGCTGACCCTCCCACTCGGCGTTGGTGACGAGGCTGACGAGATCCTGGCCCTCGCCGTCACGGCGCTCGTGGACCTTGGCCATGATGTAGTCGTTCCAGTCGACCACGGCTTTCTCGACCTCGGAGCGGATCTCGTCGCCGCCGGTGGCGAAGAGATCGGACCAGTGCAAGAGGGTGTGGTGATCTTCTTCGGGGAGGCCCATCAGCTCGCCGATCATGTACATCGGAAGGGGAGTGGCGATGTCGGCCACGATGTCGCACTCGCCCTTGTCGATCACGGCATCGATCAGCTGAGTCACCTTGGCCCGTAGATACGGCTCGTGATCGGCCACTCGGCGCGGGGTGAAACCGTTGCCCACCAGACGCCGACGCTTGGTGTGTTCGGGGGCGTCGAAGTTGATCATCGAAGGCACCGAACTTTCGGGGCGCGATCCCTTGCCGGAGCAGAAGGTGCGCCATTCGCGGCTCATCATCGAGACGAGTTCGTGGCTGGCCGCGCCCCAGATTCCGTTCTTGTCGTCCCAGTACAGCGGAGCCTCGCGGCGCATCCACGACGTGATGTCGTCGAAATCGGCGTAGAAGTCGGGCGACAAGACGTCGACGTCGTCGCGAGTGGGGTGGCCAGCCGGCCCACGGCCGCCCCGGTTCAGATCGATGCGGAAATCGAGTTCCTCGTCCATGGCCGAACGCTAGATGATCGGCCGATCGACGGGGCGAGGTCAGCGCGACGGCCGGGTGCCGACGATGCTGGCCCGTTCCATGATGCGGATCTCGGGCCAGTAGTCGCTGCTCGCGTAGTGCTGGCACGCCCGGTTGTCCCAGAAGGCCACCGAGTCGTCCTCCCACTTGAAGCGGCACTGGTATTCGACGTTCGAGCTCTCTCGCCACAGTTCGGTGAGCAAGCGCTCACTCTCGTCGTCGGAGACGCCGAGAACCCGGTTGGTGAACACCGGATTGACGTACAGGTGCTTGCGGCCGGTCTCGGGATGGCGCGCCACCAGTGGGTGCACCACCAGCGGGTACTTCTCGCGGAGGGCCGGCATCTGGTCGGGGGTCACGCCACGACCGAACGACTTCACGAAATCGTGCTCAGTGTCGAGCGGGTCGATGAAGTCGCGGGTGGCTTGTGAGAGTCCGTCGTAGGCCGCGTACATGTCGGCGAACAAGGTGTCGCCGCCGCTGTCGGGAACCTTCACCGCGTGGAGAATCGCGCCCATCGACGGGGTGGCCCGCCAGGTGACGTCGAAGTGCCACATGTTCTCGAAACCCTTCACGTCGAACGACTTCTCGAAACGTACGAGTTCGGGCTGGCCGGTGTTCGAGGGGATGAAGGGGTGGATTTCGAGTTCGCCGAAGCGCCGGGCGAACGACACGTGTTGGGTCGACGTGAGCGGCTGATCGCGGAAGAAGATCACCTTGTAAGCGAAGAGAGCTTGTCGGATCTCGTCGATGACCGGTTGCGGGAGCTCGGAGCAGAGGTCCACGCCGCGGATCTCGGCACCGATGGTCGCGCCCACCCGCTTCACGTCGAAGTTCTGCCAGGTGAGGGCGGCGAGTCGGGCGCGTTCTTCCGACAGGTGCGTGATGGGTCCGACCTTCTGGCCGTGCAACTGCACGCGATCGGCCGAGATCATCGTCGACATGTCGCGGGTGGCGACGATGTCGGGATGTGCGGTCTGTGTGTTCATGACCCCTCCAGTTTCTGACGACCCGTCAGAAACTATACCCGATGGTTCGCCGATGGTCAGCCGGTCGGGGGACGATGGTCCCTTCGTGGTCCCGGGTCCGATCGGGCAGAATCGGGACGTTCGTCGAGCGGGAGGAATGTCGTGTCGGATCGAGTGCCGAGCAATGTCGAGGAAGCCGGATACGTCTTCGTGGATCCGGCGGCCTACGCCGACGAGGACTACTTCCACCGGGCGTGCGCTCTGTTGCGCAAGGAGAGCCCGATCCACCGGGTGGACGGACCGGGGTTCAACCCGTTCTACGCCATCACCAAGTCGGCCGACATCTTCGACATCGAGGCGCGGAACCAGATCTTCCTCAACGAACCCCGCCCTGTTCTCGGAACGATCGAGGACGACGCTCGTCGTACGGAGAACGGCGATCTGTTGCGCACGCTCATCCACGTGGACGACCCGGAGCATCGCAACCTGCGCGGCGTCACCTCGGAGTGGTTCCTGCCCAAGAACCTCAACAAGTTGGAAGGCGTGCTCGCCGGGTACGCCAAGCGTTACGTCGACAAGATGGTGGAGCTCGGTAACTCGTGCGATTTCGCGCGCGACGTGGCGATGTACATGCCGCTGAACGTGATCCTGTCGATCCTCGGATTGCCCGAGAGCGACTACCCGCGGATGTTGAAACTCACCCAAGAACTTTTCGGCGCCGCCGACGAGGACCTGCAGCGTGGTGGCGAGCCCACCGACATCATCGCCGTCGTCCAGGATTTCTTCGCCTACTTCACGCGGCTCACCGAGGAGCGTCGGGCGAACCCGACCGACGACATGGCCTCGGTGGTGGCCAACGCCAAGATCGACGGCGAAGACCTCACGCTCATGCAGACGATCTCGTATTACGTGATCACGGCGACCGCCGGCCACGACACCACCGCCTCGGCCATGGCCGGCGGTCTGCTCGCTCTGATCGAGAATCCCGATCAGTTGCAGCGCCTGCAGGCCGACCCGGGGCTCATGAACACGGCGGTCGACGAGATGATCCGCTGGGTCACGCCGGTGAAGCACTTCATGCGCACGGCCACCGAGGACTACACAGTCCGCGGAACCACCATCAAGGCCGGTGAGTCGGTGTTGCTGTCGTATCCGTCGGGCAACCGCGACGAGGAAGCCTTCGTCGATCCGTTCACCTTCGACGTCGGGCGGTCACCCAACAAGCACCTGTCGTTCGGTTTCGGCGTTCACTACTGCCTCGGAGCGATGCTCGCTCGTATGGAATTGAAGGCACTCTTCCGCGAACTCCTGCCGCGCCTGAAGAGCGTGGAGTTGGCCGGTGAGCCCAAGTGGATGAAGACGATCTTCGTGGGTGGTCTGAAGACCCTGCCGATTCGCTACGACGTCGCGGCGGCCTGATCAGCGGGCCGCGGGCGCGAGGAGCTCGCCGGGTCGGGCGCTGAGTGCGTCGTCGGTGAGTCGGCCGTTCTCCACGACCTTGTGGCCGTTCACGAACGTGAGCACCATGCCGGTGGGTGAATCGGCGGTCAGGCGTTCGCCGTCGGCCGGGAAATCGCGGACGCGTCGCACCGGACCGGTACCGATGGTGGCGGCGTCGAACACCACGACGTCGGCGTGGGCGCCTTCATGTAACTCGCCCCGGTCGGTGAACCGGAAGAGGTCGGCTTGCACCTTGGTGAGTTTGTGGACGGCTTGCTCGATGGTGAGCACCCGTCGATCGCGCACCCAGGTGCCCAGCAGATCGGTGGAGAGCACCGCGTCGCACAACTGACCGACGTGGGCACCGGCGTCCGACAGGCCGAGAGTGCAACCCTCGGTCTGCAGAAGCATGGCCACGCCGTCTTGATCGTCGTTGGCGAGCAGGGCCTTGACGCGCACCTTCAGGTCGGGTTCGAGCAAGGCGAGTTCGAGCAACGTGTCGAACGGGTCGCCGCCTCCGGCCAGATCGGTGAGTCGCTTGCCGACGGCTTCGGGGGAGTGAGCCGCCTCCATGACTTCGTAACTCTCCCAACGCGGCACGAGTCCTTGCTTGTTCTCCCAGGCGGTGCGAACTCGCTGACGCCAAGCCGGATCGGCGTAGGCCGCGCGACGCTCGTCGATGGACTTGGGCATGAGTTCGGCGAACACCGGGTTGGTGTTGAGCGTGAAAGGCTCCACGAGCGTCTGTGAGAACGAGAGCGGTCGACACGACACCTGCGGCCACACGTCGGCGCCGGCGGCCAGACCTTTCTTGTGCACCTCGACCGCGGTGAGGTGTGTGCCGGTGGCGGTGGTGAGGAGCGCGGTGTACGTGATGGGCGCGCCCACTCGGGGTTGCATCTCGTAACAGTCGGCGAAGCTCAGGTTCTCGCCGCCGTTCACGCCCACGACGCCCCGGCCGCTCTCGCCGACCGCGCGGCACAATGCCTCGATCTCGCGCTTGTCGGCCCAACGGCTCGGAATCGGTTGTCCGTCGGCGCCACGATGCGTCACCGCGAAACTCGTTGCGAAGCCGGCCGCACCGGCATCCATGGCCTCGCGCACGATCGTGGCCATGCGCGCGATCTCGTCGTCGGTGGCCGGCCGTCCCACGGCTTCCTCGCCCATGGCGAAGAGGCGCACGGGTGTGTGCCCGATGTAGGACGCGTAGTTGAGAACGGTGCCCCGCGATCGAATGGAGTCGAGGTACTGCGGGAAGGATTCGAACTCCCACGGGATGCCGGCGTTGAGCGTGGCCGGATCCATGTCTTCCACTTTCTCCATCGTGCGGGCGATGAGATCGCGGTCCGCCGGTTTGGTGGGAGCGATGGAGAATCCGCAATTGCCGGCGACCACGGTGGTCACGCCGTGGAAGCACGAGGGCGTCAATGCGGGATCCCAGAACACTTGCGCGTCGTAGTGCGTGTGGATGTCGATGAAGCCGGGGGCGACGATCAGCCCACTCACGTCGATCTCGGCGTCTCCGGTGAGATCGGCCCCGATCGCGGTGATACGTCCGTCGGCGAAGGCGAGATCGGCGACGAAGCCCGGTCGTCCCGAACCATCGACGATGGTTCCACCCTTCAGAACCGTTGTGCCCTTGTGACTCGGTGCCATGTCGCCCCCTCTGACCGTCCCAGTTTCGCACTAGGCGAGGTTCTTGTCAGCGGTCGGGGACGTCAGGGCGGTTCTCGGGGCGGTCAGCGGTAGTTTGAGGCGCCTGCCACGGTTCGCCGGGGCAGTGGCGATGTGGCCGAGTGGCTGAGGCAAGGGCCTGCAAAGCCCTCCACCTGGGTTCGATTCCCAGCATCGCCTCCAGTTTGGGTCGTCGGTACGCCGACGACCTGGTCGAAGGATTCGGCCCGGATCGAAGTGTCGGTTCTGGTGACCGACCGACCTCGGTGGAAACGCGACTGGTCGATCAACCGAAGGTTGCGGTCACCGAGCGGGCCTGACTCATGGTGACCTGACAACTGCGGCGGCCACCGCAGGCGCCGCTCCAACCGAGGAATCGAGAACCTCCGACCGGAACTGCGCTCAGGACGATTTTCGTGTTCTTCGCGTAACTACTCGAGCAGACGTCTCCGCAGTCGAGTCCGCCGGGACTGGCGACGACCGATCCGGACCCGGGCCCGGCCTTGACGACGGTGAGCGTGTAGGTCGGTACGGCGGTGAACGTCGCCGTGACGGAACGAGCCTGGCTCATCGTGACTTGGCATACGCCTTGTCCGCGGCATGCGCCGGACCAGCCGGCAAAAGTCGAGCCTGGCGCCGGAGTAGCCCGAAGGGTGATTCGCAGTCCGACACCTGTGCTCGAAGTGCAGGTACTGCTGCAACTGAGGCTGCCGCGTGTTTCGGCGACCGTTCCGCTTCCGGAGCCGGCCTTGATGACCGTGAGTGTGTAGGTAGGTACTGGATTGAAGGTCGCGGTGACCGAACGATCTTGGTCCATGGAAATCGAGCATGAACCAACCCCGGTACAAGCACCCGACCAACCGCCGAAGACCGAACCGGTAGCGGGGGTCGCCGTCAGCGTGACGCTGGTGCCTGAGATGAAGGTGTCAGAGCAAGAAGCGCCACAGTTGACGGATCCGGGAGATGAGTTGACCGAACCGGATCCGGCGCCTGCTGTACCGACGGAGAGGGTGTAGGAGGGAGGTGAGTCGACGAAGAGAAGCTTGTTCGGCTCGGTGGAAGCGTCGAAGCCCCAGGGGTTCTTGTAGCTCAACCACGACCACGTGAGTCGTCCCTTGGTCGATGACGCCTCGAGGCTCGACCACACCTGAGCCGGGCTGAGTCGTGGTGAAGCGCCGAGAACCAGTGCGGCGGCTCCGGCGACGTGCGGCGAGGCCATCGACGTTCCGTTCCATGACTCGTAGGAGGAGTCGGACGTGATCGTGGAGGAGTAGATCGCCGCTCCGGGCGCGTAGATGTCGACACACGAGCCGAAGTTCGAGAAGTAGGCGTCGGTGTCGGAAGAAGTCGATGCAGCAACCGTGATCGCCCGCGGGGCTCGAGCCGGGCTGTAGTAGCAGGCAGGGTCGTATTCGTTTCCGGCGGCGACGACGACGGTGACGCCATCCTCCACGAGACTGTCGATGGCCGCGTCGAGTGCCGGCGAAGCACCGCCACCCAAGCTGAGATTGGCGACTGCGGGTTCGCCGGCCCGATGATCGGCGATCACCCAGTTGATTCCGTAGATGACGGTCACCGTCGAGCCCGATCCGTCGCAATCCAGGACCTTCACCGGAACGATCGTGGCCTGCTTGGCCACTCCGACCGCTACGTGCGTTCCGTGTCCGTTGCAGTCGGAGGTGTTGCCGTTGGCGAATGCGTACGAAGCCCCGTCGACGACCCTCCCCCCGAACTCGTTGTGAGACGCCTTCACTCCGGTGTCGATCACGTAGATCTTGACGCCGGATCCATCGACCGATGATGTGAACGAACTGGAGAGTGGAAGAGTTCGTTGGTCGATGCGGTCGATGCCCCAACTCGGTGGGTTCGATTGTGTTCCGTCGATCGACATCTCCACGTTGCGCTCCACCGACGCGATGAAGGGTTGGCGACGCAACGCATCGGCGACCGAGGCCGTCAGGCGAACGTGGAGCCCATCGACGGCCTTGTTCCATTCGCCGAGCGGGGCGAAGCCTTTCGCCTCGAGAAATGCCGTCGCCTGATCGAGACCCGAATCGTCCCGGGCGACGACGATGTACTCGCGAGTCGCCTCGCCGATCGGACTCGGTTCGGTTGGAACATCCGGACCGATGATCTCGTTCTCGGGAAGATCCTCGGAGGAGGTCGGCGCGGCGTGCGAAGCAGTCGCAAGAAGGGCCGAGGCCGCCAGGGCGGTTGCGACGACTGCCGACGAAACACGATGCGAAAGACGCCAGCGGGTCGGGGTTCGAGTCTGCACCGGTGACGAATCTACTGTCGCGGTCCTTCACGCATCGGGCAGCGAATGAACGCCACGGAGCCGAATACGCTTGATTCGGCTGGTATGGCCGGCCTCGATCGAGACGGCTGAAGATCAGGTAGCGCTCCATTTGCCCAGTACGCGAGCCAATTCGTCGTTGGCCTGGCCATCCACTGGAGGCTTGGCCAGTCGAACTTTCAAGATTCCGTCAACGACTCCGACGACCCCGGACTTGCGAGCGTTGGGAACAACGCGAACCGTGAACTCGACCCCACCTTCGACGGGCTGCCACCATCCGGATGTGGGGGACGACATGCAGCGACCGTACCGGTGAGGCCTGGTCAGCGTCGTGATTCGGCGAGATTAGGGTTCTGGTCGTTGTCCCGACTCGGAGAAGGAAGGCATGTCCGTGCCGACTGAACGTGTTCTCTTCCAGCACGCCTACTACGTGAGAAATCTCGAGGAGTCGATCGAAGAGTGGCATCGCCTCTTCGGGGCCGGACCGTTCGCCATCGCACCTCACCATCGCACCGACACCTTCGCCTATCGGGGCACATCCACCGAGGCCGATGTTTCGTACGCCTTCGGTTATCTGGGCGACCTGATGATCCAGTTCATCCAGCAACACGACGAACAGCCGTCGATCTATCGCGACATGTACGGCAACGGTGAGCAGGGCTTCCATCACGTCGCGTATCTGGTTTCTGACTTCACCGCCGAACGGCAGCGCTTACTCGACATGGGATTCGAAGTCGCTTGCGAACTGTTCGCCGATGGGGTGAACGCGGCGTACTTCGACACCCGTGCGGTCACCGGTGGGTTCACCGAGATTCACGGCGATCCGCCGCACATCAAGAAGGTCTTCGCGCGGTGGCGGCAGGCCCACGCCGATTGGCGGCCGGGCGACTCGCTGATTCTGGGTCGGTAGTCAGGGGCCGAAGCAGTTCGCCGTGTAGGCGTTGCCAAAGGTGCGGGTCGGATCGAAACGATCGCGTGCGGCGAGGAATTCGTCCCACTTCGGATACAGCCGCGACAGTTCGGCCCGTCCGAGGAAATGCATCTTGCCCCAGTGCGGACGACCGTCGTAGTCGGCCATGATCGCGGCCACGTCGCGGAAGTACGTCTCGATGCGCGGCCACGGGGTGCCTTTGTGCATGTGAACCGCGATGTAGGCCGAGGGGCGACCATGGGCGGTCGACAGAGTGATGTCGTCGCCGGCCGTGAAGCGGACCTCGACCGGAAAACTCACGAGGTGACCGCGCTCGTCGATCATCGATCGCAACCGCCGGAGCGCATCGGCGCAGTGTTCCCGAGGGATCGAGTACTCCATCTCGAGGAACCGCACGATTCGCTTGCTCGCGAAGATCTGGTAACTCTCCGACACCGTGGTGGAATGACCGGTGGAGGGCAGGGCGGTGGCGAGTCGGGGAATCAACGACGGACGAAGGTTGCCCACCTTGCACACCGCACCGAACGCGTAGTTCTCCATGAGGGTCTTGGAATACCAGCGGTAGGCCCGATCACGCGGTCCGAGGGCGGGTGCCGGATCGGAAGTTCGCTCGTTGCGTTTGGTGAGCGCCCAGCGCGTATGCGGAATCCAGAAGAACTCGAAGTGATCGTTGGCGTCGACGTTCTCGTCGATCGAGTCGAGCAGCGAGTCGAGGGGTTCGGCGCCCTCGCGAGCCCGGAGTCGGAACGCCGGTACGACGGCGAGCGTGTACTGCGTGACGATGCCGAGCGCCCCCACGCCCACTTGCGCGGCCTTGAAGAGCGGTCCGTCGGCGGGGGAGAGTTCGACCACCCAGCCGTCACCGGTCACGAGGCGGAGCGCCCGAACCTGCGCGGCCAAGCCGTTGAAGTGACTGCCGGTGCCATGGGTGGACGTCGAGATGGCCCCGCTGATCGTCTGGTAGGCGATGTCGCCGAGGTTGGGTAGCGCAAGGCCGAGCCCGTGCAGGGTCACGTTGAGATCGGCGATGGTGATGCCGGCTCCGACCGTCACGGTCATCGCGTCGCGATCGACGGCGACCAGTTGGCCGAGATTCGACATGTCGACGAGATATCCGTCGGTGAGAGCGGTGCTCGTGAAGCTGTGTCCGGTGCCGACTGCTTTCACTTTCTGTCGGCGACCATGGGCGCGCTCCACGAGTGACGACAGCTCGCTCTCGGTTTCCGGTCGTTCGAACGCCACCGGACGCATGCGTTGATTGCCGGCCCAGTTGGACCACTCGCCGCGTCGGAACTTCGACATGTCAGTGCGACCCGCCCGTGAATGGGCCGCCCGTGAGTGACCGGGCGACCACGCCCAGTTCGGCGAGCAGAGGTTGGCTGTAGGCGATGCGTCCGGTCAGCGATGCCGGGTCACCGGCGCAGAGTTCGAGCGCGGCCTGGGCGATGATCTCTTCGGGTTCCAGACGGAAATCCTCCACGAGGTCGTGAGCGCCGGCTCCCGGAGTGGGCACGTTGTCCCACGGGGCGAGGGTGTTGACCGCGATGCGGTCCTTGTACAACTCGGCCGCCATACCGAGCGACACCCGCTCCAACGCCGCCTTGCACAGGCCGTACACCGATGAAGCGCCCTCGGAGTACCAGGGCTCGAAGGGTGGACCGACCGGCTTCACGGCGGCACGCGACGAGATGTTGAGGATCCAACCGGCGCCACGCGAACGCATGTCGGGGATCACCTGCTGGGCGAGATCGATCGCGCTCCACACCTGGGTCTCGATCATCAACCGGAAGCGCTTCTCAGGGAACGAGTCGATGGGCAGGAAGAAGGTGACGGCCGCGTTGTTCACGAGGATGTCGATCGGACCCATCCGGTCGTGGACTGCGTCGACCATGCGCTTGCGGTCGTCGCCCACCGACAGATCGCAACGGAAGGCTTCGGCGGTTCCACCAGAGTCGCGAATGAGCGACAGGGTGTCGGCGAGTGAGCCCTGGTACTTGGGATCAGGTTCGAGAGTGCGGGCCGCGCAGGCCACGGCCGCACCTTCGGCGGCCAGTCGACGGGCGATGGCGGTGCCGATGCCGCGGCTGGCTCCGGTGACCAGCGCGGTCTTGCCGGTCAGTCGAGACCCGTCGAGTTCCTGTTGCACTGTGGCTCCTCCGCCGTTCGCGATGACACCACGAGTCTGTCAGGAGACGGGTGGGTCGCCGAAGCCACCCATTACTGTTTCGTCGATGGCTTCCTCGTTTCGATCGCCCGCCGAGCCGCCCGCCCGCCGCTTCCTGCACATCTGTTACTGCTGCGCGAGTACCGACGCGGCCTCCGATTTCTTCACGGGTGGTGTCGGACTGCGTGAAGTGATGCGGAATCCGATTCACCCTTCGGACGGATCACTGCTCGGCATCGACGGCGAGATCGTCAGTGGAGCCGCCTTCCTCTACGACGCTCGGGGACCGCGTACCAGCCCATCGGTGGAGGTGCAGGAGTGGGTCAGCCCCGGTCTGATCGGGCGACCGCTCGCCGACCCGACCGCGGTCGGTATTCAGTCGGTCGGGTTCGCGGTGGCCGATCCGGGAACAACGGTCGAATCGATGCTCGCCCGGGGCGCTGTGTTGGTGTCGCAGGGATCGGGGCCTTGGGCCTCTGAATGGTCGACGTTGGCCGATCCCACCGGCGCACTGATCGACGTCGTTGGCGACGCCGGTGTTCCGGCCGGAGAGTCCCGCTTTCGTCATCTGCGGATCACCGTGACCGATCTCGAAGTGTCGCTGCCCTGGTACCGGGGTCTGGGTTTCCTGGATGTCGACGCGCACGACATCGCCGACGGATCGTTCGTGGGTTTGACCGGTTCGCCGGCCGCGAAGGGTCGCGCCCATCGACTTCGCATGCCCGACGAGAACTGCGAGGTCGTGTTGGTCGAGTGGTCGTCGCCGCGTTCGCACGGGCGACATCCGGTTCCGGCCAATCAGGCCGGCTGGTATCGCACCGCGGTGTGCGTGGACGACACGCGGGCTTCGTACGACGAATTCCGAAAGCTCGGCTGGACCTTCGAACGCGAGCCACGTGAGGTCGAACTTGAGGGCACGAAGGTTCCCGACATGTGGATCTGTTTCCTCAACGACCCCGATGGAGTGCCCTTCGAGTTCGTGCAACGACCGCGGTCGGCCTTCCGCCCCGAACGTCCGGTGGCCTGAACGCGCTCAGGCGCGCGGAAACAATGTGTTCGGCGACCAGCCGTCCACACTCACCTTGCGACTGGCGAAGAGCCAGCGTCCGTTCGTGCGGATGTACGAGTCGACGTAGCGTCCCCAATGGTCGAGGCCGATATCGGTGAGCACCGCGTAGTACACGCGACCCGTCGCGTGGGTCGAGTCCACGAGATCGATCTGATGGGTCGAGGTGAAGTGGCGAACGTGCGAGAGGCTTCCAGCTGTGTTCGACTTCGTGCCGGTGAAGATGGTCATGATCTCGTCGGCCCCGTGGTAACTGCGATCACCCTCGATCGTCATCACCGCATCGTCGGCGAAGAGTTCTCGAACCTGGGCGAATCGACCGCTGTCGCCGTTGGCGTTGTAGCGGGCCACGAGGTCGCGGATGGCTTCGCGGGCGAGGGCGACCGGGAGGTCGGGACTTTGGTCCTGGGGGCCGGAACTTTGGGCCATTTCTCCTCCTGGTTCGGTGTTGGGTCTACCACCCGACCCCGGGGTGACGTACAATCTGACGAGGCGTCAGAAACTCGCTCGACCCGGTCTCGACCAAGGAGAAACCCATGACGATGCTCGAAGAACGCAAGATCCCGGCCGACGTCACCTACGGACTCTCCGATGCCGACCAGCACTACTACGAGCACACCGATGCGGTGACGCGTCACCTGCCCAAGAAGTTCAAGCATGCCGTCCACTGGATCGACATCGACGGTCGTAAGACGTTGCTCGTCAACAACAAGCTTCTGACCCTCATCCCGAACCCCACCTACGACCCCGTGGGCCAGCCCGGTTCACTCGAGATGTACTTCCGCGCCCAGAACCACGAGGGCAAGGAAATTCGCGACATCGTGAAGATGGGCCCGATCCCGCCGGCCGCTCGCGACCGCGATGCGCGCGTGAAGCTTCTCGACGAGCAGAAGGTCGATCTCGCCTGGGTGCTCCCGAGTCTCGGACTTGGACTCGAAGAGATGATGTCCGACAACCCCGACATGCTCTACGCCGCGTTCCGTAGCTACAACGAGTGGCTCGACGAGGACTGGGGATACAACCGCGACGGTCGCATCCTCACTGGCCCGTTGATGTCGCTGATCGATCCGGCTCGGGCCCTCGAAGAACTCAAGACGGTCATCGCCAAGGGCACGCGCTTCGTCACGTTCCGTCCGGCCCCCGTGAAGGCTCCCGATCGCTTCCGTTCGCTGGCCGACCCGATGTACGACGAGTTCTGGCACACGGCGGCCGACGCCGGCGTGACCATCGCCTTCCACGGAGCCGATTCGGGTTACGGCATCTACCTCGAGCGTTGGGGCGAGAGCCAGGCCTACACCGGAATGAAGATGTCGCCGCTCAGCGAAGTCATGGGTGTGCACGTCGAGCGCCCCGTGTACGACCTCGTGGCGTCACTCATCTGCCATGGGTTGTTCGATCGCGTTCCCAATCTCAAGATCGCCACCGTCGAACTCGGAGCCGGTTGGGTGGGCGACCTCGCTCGCCGTCTGAAGCGCTCGTACGGCAAGACCCCGCAGCTATACAAGCGGGACCCGATGGACACGTTCCGCGACCACGTGTGGGTCGCCCCGTTCTACGAGGACGACATCACGAATGTTCGCGACATCATCGGCGCCGAGAACATCCTTCTCGGTAGCGACTGGCCGCATCCGGAAGGTCTGGCGAACCCCTACGAGTGGGTGGCCGACTTCGGTGGGTTGACGGCGGCCGAGCGCAAGCTCGCGTTGCGCGACAACATGCGCCGCATCTCGGGAATGCCGGTCTGATCAGCGCGCCGGGCCGAAAGTCGCCGCCGCCGTACTGACCACCCGTCCACCTTCGCCGAGATCGACGAGGTCGACCCGGCAACCGATGCGGCCGTGCGGGCCACGGAAGGCTTCGGCCTTGGTCCGGAACGGGCCGGTCTTGCCGCGATTCACGAACATCACGTACCAGTCCTCGATTTGCAGTTCTTCGTCGGCGATGGCGCGCGCCGCATCGGAAGCCGCCGCCTCGAGCGTGATGTGTTGAGGTCCGATGTGGAGCGCCGCGTCGGGGGACGCGAGTTCAGCGGTCAGTTCGGGGAGTTCCCAGATTCCATCGCCCATCGCTCGCGCTCCGAAAACCTGGGTGAGTGGTGGGAGGTCCGGTGAATCGACGACGTCGATCGGCGGATTGTCGATCTTCACGTAGCCGTCCGGAACCGGCCCGAGCGAGAGGCCGACGCCGGTGGAGATGGCGATCACCCGACTCCGATCGGCGGCGTCGACCACCAGGGCCCGGCTGAAGCCGAGGCGGCGACCGGTGTGGAGGTTGTCGGGGATGATGAGCAACTCGCGCACGTCACGGGCCGGATCGAGGATCTGCATCGAAGCGATGAGTGGATTGGGAACCACGAAGTCGTCGTTGAATCCGCCGCATTCCGGTGAGGCGACACACAGCGGCGCGGCCATGATGCCGCCGGTCGAGTTCCGCATGTCGTGGCGCACGGTCATCGAGTCGCCCTCGACGCCGGCATCGAGCGAAGCATGACGGCGACCGAGATAGCGATAGGTGAGAAGCGAGGTCCACTTCTCGGCGAAGGTCTCCCAATACTTCTCCGGATCGGTGTCGCGGATGTCGGTGGGCTTATCGGACACGGTCGGGCCTCGTCACGTCTTCAGACTAAGAGACGACCAACCACGATGTGACAATGTGTCGTCGGAGGTTCCGATGACCCGACTCGATGCGAAGCAGGCCGCCCGACTCGCCGACTTGGTGAAGCCCGGTGCGGTTGCGGTGATCACGATGGAGCTCCAGAACGGTGTGGTGGGCGAGGGAGCGTTGATGCGCGCCCTCGTCGACGAGGTCGATCGGCGCGGCCTTCGGGCCACGGTGGGTCGTCTGTGCGGGTCGGCGCGCTGGCATGGAGTTCCGGTGGTCCACTGCACGGCCGAGAACCGCCCCGATGGTCTCGGTGCCACCGAGAACTGCAAGATCTTCGCCATGAACGCGCGCCTGCGCCGCGACACCGGCTCCACGCCCATCGATCAAGGCACCCAGGGCGCACGGCTCGTGTCCGAACTCGGACCCGAGCCGGCCGATGTGGTGGTGTCGCGTATCCACGGGATGACGCCGTTCACGTCGACCTCGCTCGATCAGATCCTGCGCAACATGGGAATACGGACGCTCGTCGTGACAGGAGTTTCGGTCAACCTCGGCATTCTCGGCACCGTGATCAGCGCGATCGATCTCGGCTACAACGTGGTTCTCGTGCGCGACGGAGTGTGTGGAGTGCCCACCGAATACGCCGACGCGGTGATCGAGAACACGCTGTCGTTGCTCGCCACCGTGTGCGATGCGGCCGACGTCGAGTCGGCCTGGGGTGCGTGAATCTCAGGCGAGTCGGTCGATCATCGACGCGTAGCGATCGATGAACGCGGGAACTCCGGTGGGGTCCTCCCAGCCGTCGCGACCCGATCCGACGATCACCCGATCGATTCCGAGGTCGCGGTAACCGAGGAGGGTGTCGAGCGTCGGGTCGCCGAAGGCCACGAGTGAGATCGGAACGGAATCTCGACCGGCTTCGGCGACCCGACGCTCGACACCCTCCTCGGT
>Ga0255083_1000144_pt1 | contig 17116 bp, 15 predicted proteins | sample Colum_Colum_RepC_FD_188460 | JGI IMG/M metagenome (GOLD analysis project Ga0255083, IMG submission 188460) | Freshwater microbial communities from Columbia River, Oregon, United States - Colum_Colum_RepC_8h | ecosystem: Environmental > Aquatic > Freshwater > River | place: USA: Oregon...
GCCCATCACCGAGACGATCATCTTGTCGGCGTAGGAGATCTTGGGCAGCGCCTCGGCGTCGTCGGAATTCTCGCCTTCGATGCCCTGCATGTCGGCCAACTGCGGCAGGGCCACGTAGCCGCCGAGCGGGATGAGGGACACGCGGTAGTCGACGCCGTCCTTGCCCGTCCACCCGAAGAGGCGCGGGCCGAAGCCGATCGAGAAGCGTTCGACCTTCAGGCCGCGCTTGCGGGCGGCGAGGAAGTGGCCGAGCTCGTGGACGAAGATCGAGCCACCGAAGAAGAGCACGACGAGGAGGATGCCGCGGAGGCTGCCCAGCAGGTCGGAGACGGAGAAATTATCCATGAAAGGGGAGGGGTTTTATTTCAGCGGACCAGCCCGGGGGCGAGCCTGGAAGCGGCCTGGCGGGCGGCCCGATCGGCCGCCAAGACCGCGTCCAAGGACGAAGGTTCGTCGGCGGGGCAGGCGGCGAGGGTCGCGGCCACGAGCTCGGCGATCGCCGTGAAGCCCAGCCGGCCTTCGATGAAGGCCGCGACCGCGACCTCGTTGGCGGCGTTGAAGATGGCCGGGGCCGTCCCGCCCGTCCGGGCGGCGGCGCGGGCCAGGCCCAGGCAGGGGTAGCGGGCCGGATCCGGCGGGCTCATCGAGAGCGACAGCGCCACCGAGAGGTCCAGCCGCGGGGCGGGGCAGGGCAGCCGCCGCGGGTAGAGCAGGCAGTCCTGGATCGGGTAGGCCATCGACGGCGGCGAGAGCAGCGCCTGCAGGCTCCCGTCCTTCAGCGTGACCATCGAATGGATGATGCTCTGCGGGTGCACGACCACATCGATCCGGTCGACCGGCAGGTCGAAGAGCCAGCGGGCCTCGATGACCTCCAGCCCCTTGTTCGCCATCGTCGCCGAATCGATCGTCACCTTCGGCCCCATGTCCCAATTCGGGTGCTTCAGCGCCTGGGCCACCGTCACGGCCGCGAGTTGCGCGGGCGGCGTGTCCCGGAAGGCGCCGCCGGAAGCCGTCAGCACCAGCCGGTCGATGTCGCCGGCCGGTTTGTCGCGCAGCAGCTGGAAGATCGCGTTGTGCTCGCTGTCGACGGGCAGGAGTCGGGCACCGGTGCGCCGCGCGGTGGCCGTCACGAACTTGCCTGCGAGCACGAGGAGTTCCTTGCTGGCGAGGGCCACGTCCTTGCGGGCCTCGAGCGCGGCGAGCGTGGGGACGAGTCCGGCGGTCCCCACCACGGCCGAGACGACCATCGATACCTCGGGCAGGCAGGCGATTTCGGAGAGGCCCGCTTCGCCTTCGAGGATGCGCGTGCCGGCGGGGAACTCGCCCGAAGCCCGGGCGGCGGCGGCGGCCTGCGGGTCGGCCAAGGCGATCGCGCCGACCTTGAACTCGCGCACGGGGCCGATCAGCTCGCGCCAGCGCTTATGCGCGGCCAGGCCGGCGACCCGCAGGAGGGTCGGATGGGCCCGGACAACTTGGAGGGTCGTCGTGCCGATGGAGCCGGTGGCCCCGAGGATGGCGATGGCCCTGGGTTCCATGCACGCGTGGGTCAGTCCAAGGCAACCGCCACCCCGCCCTGAGGCAAGCCGGTTTCGGGCACCGCGGTGGGGAAAGGCGTTCTCCGCTTGTCTCTTTCGTCGAGGTCGATTGGCTTGCCTCATGGCCACTCAGCCTCAGGACCTCACCGGGCTCTCCCACCTCGGGAATACCCAGAACAAGCCCCAGCAGACGCTGGAGACTTTCCCGAACCGCAACATCGGCCGGCACTACACCGTGGAATTGACCACGGATGAGTTCACCTGCCTCTGCCCGGCGACCGGCCAGCCGGACTTCGCGAAGATCACCATCCGCTACATCCCGGGCCCGCGCATCGTCGAGTCCAAGTCGCTGAAGCTCTATTTCTGGAGCTACCGCCAGCAGGGCATGTTCCACGAGCACCTCTCCAACAAGATCCTCGACGACCTGGTCGGCGCCTTGGACCCGGTCTGGTGCGAGGTCGTCGGCGCCTTCGGGGTGCGCGGCGGCATCGGCATCACGGTCCGCGCCGAGCACGGCAAGAAGCCGCACGCGTGAAGCGTCGCCCCGTCCAGTCCGCGGACGACGGGGATTCCAGCGATTGGCCGGGTTCGGCCTTGGTCTCGGCTTTCCTCCAGCGTCAGCGGGCGGGCCGTCGCCTCGCCCCGCGTACCTGCCTGACCTACGGGCGCTCGCTGAAGGGGTTCGCCCGGTGGATGCAGGCCAACGGGGGCTGGGACGGCGATTGGGCGAAGCTCACCGCCCGGCATCTCCGCGACTTCGTCATCGAGCGGCAGAACACCCATGACCGGCGCTCGGTGCACAACCAGGTCTCCGCGCTCCGCTCCTTCCTCGCCGACCTCCGCGAGCGCGGCGGCATCGCGTCGACGCCGGCGGCGGGTTTGATCCTGCCGAAGCTGCCTCGGTCGCTCCCGAAATTCCTCACCGAGGCCCAGACCGACACCTTGCTCGACGCCGAGGCCACCGAGGCGACCGGCGAGAGCCCGGAGCGGCGCGCCCGCGACCAGGCGATCCTCGAACTGCTTTACGGCGGTGGGTTGCGCGTGTCCGAACTGTGCGGCCTCACGGGGGGCGACCTCGACCTCGGCACCGGCTTGGTGCGCGTGCTCGGCAAGGGCTCCAAGGAACGCGTCGTGCCCGTGGGCGACGCCGCGGTGGCCGCGGTCCGGGCCTACCTCGACCTGCGCGGCGCCCCGGCGCGTGGCGCCCCGCTCCTGCTCGCCGCCCGCGGCGGGGCGCTCCATGCGCGCGCCGTCCAGCTGATGCTGAAGAAGAAGCTGGCCTTGGCGGGCCTGCCGGCGGACCTCACCCCGCACAAGCTGCGGCATGCCTGCGCGACGCACCTGCTCTCCAACGGGGCGGACCTCCGGCTCGTCCAGGAGCAGCTCGGCCACGCGTCGCTCTCGACCACGCAGATCTACACGCACCTGTCGGTCGCGCGGCTGCGGGACGTCCATCGCAAGGCGCACCCGCGGTCCTGAGCGGTCCAAATCGCCTCGCCTCCGCGGTATCCGGCCGCCATCCTGCCCGCGTGTTCGCCGCCGCCGCGCATGCTAAGCTCAACCTCTCGTTGGCCATCACCGGCCGGCGCCCGGACGGCTTCCATGAACTCGTCAGCCTCGTGGCCGGAGTGGAACTCGCCGACACCCTGGAGTTCACGCCCGGGCCGGCCTTCGCGTTGACGTGCGATGACCCGACGGTCCCCGCCGACGGCACGAACCTCGTCCTGCGGGCCGCGGAGGTCTACGCCCGCCACCGTCCGGATTGCGTCCGCGGGGCCTTCCGCCTCACGAAGCGTATCCCGCATGGTGCCGGGCTGGGCGGCGGGAGTTCCGACGCCGCCGCGGCCCTGCGCCTGCTCGATCAGGCTTCGCCGGCCCCGCTCGGGCCCGAGACGCTGGAGCGGTTCGCCGCCGAGGTGGGTTCGGATGGCCCTTATTTCGTACGCGGTGGCCTCAAAGTCATGCGGGGCAGGGGAGAGCGCCTCGATGCCGTGCCGTCCGCCGCCGCCTCCGCCTTGAATGGACGACGGGTCTTGGTCATCAAGCCGCCCTTCGGCATCCCCACGCCCGAAGCCTATGCGGGCTTGGCTAAGTCGGGCCACTATCAGGCGGCGGCGGAGGCTGAAGCCCGCCTCGCGGCTTGGTTGGCCGCGCCGGCCGCCGATCCCGGGGAACTCGGCAACGACCTGGCGGCGCCCGTGTTCGCGAAACACCTCGCCTTGCCGGCGGCCCTGCAGTGGTTGCGCGATCGACAGGGTTTGGTTTTCCGACTGACCGGCAGCGGTAGCGCCTGTTTCGCCTGGGCGCCCGAAGGACTCGATTCTTCCGTGATTATGGGCACTTTAAGGGCTGCCTGGGGTCCGTCCGCTTGGTTGGCCGATACCCGCATTTCGGTCTAGTTTCGGCTTTACTGTCCCGCGGAGGCTCTCCTAGATGCGAGCCATCACCACACCATGGGAAGCCTCAAGAAGAAGCGTCGTCTGAAGATGAACAAGCACAAGCGCCGCAAGCGCTCGAAGAACAACCGCCACAAGAAGCGGTTGTGGGGCTGATTCAGGCCCTTTTTCCTCAAACCGGGCGGCCGTTGGCCGCCCGGCTTGTTTTTCGGGCTTGCTCCCCCCGTCTCCCCCTCCCAATCCTCAACCTCTAAACCCAATCTGAACCATGGCCCGCGAAATCGTCATCATCGAGTGCACTGAAGCCCGCAAGGAAGGTAAGAACCCTTCCCGCTACATGACCACCCGCAACAAGAAGCTCTCCCAGGAGAAGGTCGAAAAGAAGAAGTACAACCCCTCCCTGCGCCGCCACTCGCTGCACAAGGAAATCAAGGGCTAAGCTTCCGCTTCACCCGACCCGAAAAGGCCGCCCACCGGGCGGCCTTTTTGTTGCCCAGGTGAGGGCGGTGGGGCAGTCTGCAGCGATGGAATCCGCGCCCGCTTCGCCCACCCTCAAGCCTGCCTCCAAGTGGCTCCGGCTCCTCGCGCACGGTATGGATCTAGCGCTCTCCCTTGCCCTGGTCCGGGCGATCGGGGTCTTGGTCGGCTACCAGCCCGAAGCCGGCTCCATGTCGAAGGCCGCGATTTTCCTGATTCCCCCTGCGGTCATCGCCGTGCTGGCCGTGCCCGCGATTTATCTCGGGGGCACGTTGGGCCAGCGGATCTGCGGCCTATCCTTGGTCGATGTGCGCACCCTCGGGACTCCGCGCGCCGGCAAGGTCTGGCAATGGGCGGCGACCAAGCAGATTCTCTGGATGTGGGACCTCAAGGTCGGCCTGCTCGGCTCGTCGCTTTTCTACATCCCTATCCTGACGGATAAGCGCGGTCGATCGTTGTATGATGACTGGGCCGAACTGTACGTCGTCCAGCCGGCGCGGCCGCCCGAGGCTTAGGCCTTGGCGCGACGTTCCGCACGCCAGCGGGCGCGGTGATGCCTGGTCCAGTCGATCAGGGCGCGCTCAAAACCGATGTCCCGGCCGGCCTTTTCGGATTCGATCCACTTATGACGAAGGATCTCCTCCCGCTCCGCACGAAATTCGGCGTAGAGCGACGAACGTGCTGCCATTTCGGCAACCTCCTGATGATCTCCCTGGTCGATTTGGCTCATCCTGTGACTTATAGATAGAATAGGTTGGGTGATTTCCCCCAGTTTGGCAAGCCGAGGTGACGGTCAGGTCACGTCCGGGTCTCGAGCTTCCGCAGGACCGTCAAGGCGACCGATTTGAACACCCGGGCCGCGTTGCAGTCGGGGTGGCTGATGACCACCGGGATCCCGTGGTCGCCCCCCTGCCGGACGGCTTGGTCCAGGGGGACCTCCCCGAGCAGCTCGGTGTTCAGGGCGGTGGCCACCTTGAGGCCGCCGCCTTGGCCGAAGAGGTGCTGGCGACGCCCCTCGGCGTCCTCGAGGAAACTCATGTTCTCGGCCACGCCGAGGATCGGCACGCTGACCTTCTCGAACATCGCCGCCCCGCGGAGCGCGACCGAGACCGCGGCGGTCTGGGGGGTCGTGACGATGACCGCCCCGCTCAGGGCCATGGACTGGGCGATGGAAAGCTGGGCATCCCCGGTGCCCGGGGGGAGGTCGATCAGGAGGACGTCGAGCTCGCCCCAGCGGACGTTGGTGGCGAACTGCGAGATGGTCTTCATGATCATCGGACCACGCCAGACCACCGGGGCGTTCTCATCGATCAGGAGGCCCATGGAGATGACCTTCACCCCGAAGTTTTCGAGGGGCAGCAGGACGTCCCCGTCGATCTGGGGCCGGCCGGACACCCCGATCATCAGGGGGACCGACGGACCGTAGATGTCGCAATCCATCAGGCCGACCCGGTTGGGACGTCCTTGCTCGGTCAGGGCCCGGGCGAGGGCGCAGGCGAGGTTGACGGCGAAGGTGGACTTGCCGACCCCGCCCTTGCCGCTGGCGACGGCGATGATGTGCTTCACCTGGCCGACGCCGGCGTTGGCGGGAAGCTTGACGGCTGCGGCCGGGGCGCCCGCGGCGGGGCTCCCCTTCGGGACGGTGACCGTGATGGCGATCTCGGGCTGGTGGGCGCCCAGGGCCACCAGCGCCGCCTCGATGTCGGCGTAAAGCTTCTTGGGGATCTCGGGGTCGGCCGTGGTCACGGCCAGACCCACGGCGACCTTGCCCGCCGGCGTGACCTCGATGCCCTTGAGGAGACCGAAGGAGACGATGTCTCGGCTGAAGCCCGGGTAGCGGACCTGGGTCAGCGCCTTCTGGACGGAATCCTTGTCGAGTGCCATGAGCAGGATTGAAGTCCCGCCCCCACCTAGGTCAAACTGCGAACGCTCCTCTCCTCGACTTCCCGCCATGCGCCTGCTCGCCCTTTGTTCCTTCCTCTGCCTCTCCCTCGTCGCTCCGGCCCAGGAGCGCGTCATCGTCAACGACAGCATCGATGGTGTCGTGCCCAAGGGCGGGCTGCCCATCAGCCTCGCGTCCGACGATCCGACCTTTGGCGAGAAGGTGCGCACGGCCCTCGGCGTGCACGGCGACATCAGCCTGCGGCCCGAATCCTCCCTGCGCGTGACCATCAGCCGGACCGGGCTTAACGCGACCGCCTCCTGCGACAACCCGCGCTTCGCCTTCCAGACCTCCGTCGAAGGCCGAGATGAGCATGACCTCCTGCTGCAGGTCGCGGACGCCGTCGTGGTGGGCCTCGGCAAGCGCTGGCAGCTCAAGCCCCTGTACGCCGGCACCAAGGTCGCGTTCGTCTCGCGCTACAGCGGCAAGCCGGAAGTCTACGTCACCAACCTCGCGCGCTCCCGCGTCCTCCAGTTGACCAAGTACCAGAGCAGCACGAACAGCCCTCGATGGTCCGCGGACGGAAGCCGCGTGTTCTTCGTGACTTCCTACCGCACCGGGTTCCCCGAGATCTTCTCCTCCAACGGCATCGGCGAGGCCGCGAAGGTGATCACCAACGTGCGCGGCGCCCTCGGCGGCGCCAGCAGCGGGCCCGACGGCCGCATCGCCTTCGCTTCCTCGAGCAAGGGCACGATGGACATCTTCGTCGCCGGCCCGCGCGGCGAAGCCCCGCGCCTCGTCGTGGGCACGGACGGCGTCGACTCCGACCCCTGCTGGTCGCCCGACGGCTCCCGCTTCGCGCTCACCAGCGGTCCGCTGGGTCGCCCGGGCATCTACCTCGCCAGCAGCGCCGGCGGCGGCCTCACGCGCGTGGCGACCGGCTTCGGCTACAGCACCGAGCCGCGCTGGAATCCCGTCCAGCCCAACCAGATCGTGTTCACCTACCAGGCGGGCGGGCTCGGCCTCGGGCTCATCGACCTCGGCGCCGGCACCGTCACCAAGTTGCCGGCGGTCAGCGCCCTCAACCTTTCGCACGCCAGCTGGTGCGCCGACGGCCGTCACCTCGTGGCGACGCAGGCGAGCGCCAGCACGGGCTGGCTCGCCGTGGTGGACAGCGTCACGGGCAAGGTCACGCGCCTCAGCCCGTCGTCGATGGGCGATTGCTCCGAGCCCGATTGCTGGGTCCGGCGCTGAGCGCGGGGGCGCTTATTCGGCCGCGCTGAGCGGGGAGGGGATCGCCGATTCGACCGGGCGGGCGAAGACCCGCAGGCCGTTCAGCACCTCGAAAGGCACCACCTGACCGACGGCGAACTTGTCGTAGGTCGCGGCGTCGACGCCGACGACCAGGCTGTCGGCGTCCTTGTCGCGGGCGACGGTCAGGAAGCGCCACTGGGGCGACGTGCGCTCGATGGTCAGTTCGCGGCCGCCGACGCGGCCCTTGGCGACGCAATGCCGGCCGCCGGTGAGGGGCTTGTCGACGACCTTGTACTCCTCGCGGGCGAGGAGCTGCTCCTTCGAGATCTCCGCGCTGGCGAGGTCGCGGCAGTTCAGGAACTTGGAGCCCCACGCCAGGTAGACCGTGTCGTTGTTGATCTGGGTCGTCGCGAGCAGGCGACCCGCCGCCGCGGCCGCGTCGAGCTTGGCGGTTTCCGCGATGACGAAGGCCCCTTGGGCGTCGACCTTGACCTCCTGGGCGTTGGCTCCGAGGACCCAGGCGGCCAGCTCGGCCCCGGGACCGGCGTTGAACTCGCTCCAGAGCTTGCCGCGGGCGGCCGGGTTGACGTTGATCTGCAGGCGGTTGTGCAGCTCGCGCAGCTGGCCGGCGAAGGACCTCAGTTTCGGCGCCCACTCGCGGAGGACGCCGGCCTGCTGGGCGCTGCTTCCGGTCAGGTTCGTGGTGCTTCCCTGCTGCTCGCAGGCGCGGGCGCGGAACTCGACGCGGTCGATCATCACCTTGAGCTCGGCGAGCTTCATGTTCTCCACTTCCGTCTTCAGGCGGGCGGATTCGGGGACGCCCGGTTGGTCGGGGAAGTTGCGGACGGTCTCCTGCCGGAGGCTCTCGAAGCCGGCGTCGTCCATGAGCGGCGAGAGGATCACGTCGAGGACCCGGGACTGTTCCTCGACCTTGGCGGCCTGCTCGGTCGGCATGGGCGTGGGCAGCAGGAAGAGCCGGGTCGTCGGGTCCAGCTTGACGTTCCATTTGCCGACCAGCCCGGCGAGCGGGGCGGTGTCGACGCCGCCGCTCACGTTGAAGCGGGAGCCTTCGGCGACGCGGAGGCGCGCGGTCAAGGTCGGTAGGGCCGGGGTGCCGCCCACGGGTGGCGCGAACACGGCCGCCGCGGCCTCGGCGCGGAGTTTCTCGAAGGTCCGCAGGTCGGCTTCCAGTCGCTTGGTCTGCTCCGTGACCTTCGGGTCTTCCTTGCTCCAGATTCCGGCGGCTTGCCCGAGGAGGGAGGCGACCGGCGTGTCCGCGAGGCCGAGGTAGGCGCCGAGGGCCAGCGCGGTCAGGAAGGCGCCGAGGCCGGCGAACTGGTGCCGGCGGCGGCTGGATTGGATTTCGGCGATGCGCCCCGCGAGGGCGGCCTCCGCCTGGGCGGGGGCGAACTGGTCGACGGTGGCGGCATCGGCCAGGCCATACATGAGCAGGTTACGGCGCACCTCGGGATCCAGGCGATTGGCTTGGGCGGTGGACTCCTCCTCCGTCCGCTCGACCGCCGGGCCGCGGTTGAGCTTCAGGGTGCTGCCGAAGGTGAAGTGGTTGGAGAGCGGCTCCCAGGCGGTGGAGCCGGCCGGGGCGCAGAGGGTTTCCGCCGTCGCCGTGCCGGCGGCGATCAGGTCCTGGACCTCGTATTCCGAGAGCGGTCCGCGGACCTCGTTGGCGATGAAAAGGGCGAAGTGACGCATGCGCGGGAGGGCCTCGGGGAAGGCCTTTCCAGCCTGCCCGCCCGCGCCGTTTAGGCAAGCCCATTGGGGTGCGGATACCCTTTGCCAAACTCGCCGTCCTTTGCTACATCCGTCCCTCGTCCATGGCCAACCAGGGCATCAACCAATCCCAGAAGCAGGTGCAGGGCCTCGTGCTCACGCCCCAGCTCCGCCAGTCCCTGCGCATCCTGCAGGTGCCGGCCGCGGAATTGTTGCGGGAGATCGGCGAGGAGATGGCCGCGAACCCCCTGCTCGAGGAAGTCGAGCCGACCTCCCCCGAGCGCCTGGATGCGCCCGCCCCCGGCGACGACGCCGAGGAGGAAGGGCCGCGGGAGCTCGCCTTGGGCGACGACGATTTCGACGCCCTCAAGCGAATGAAGGAGGACTGGGACGAGAGCTACTACGAGGAGGTCCGCTCCCAGGGCTACACGCAGGAGGATGAGGAACGGCGTCGGCACCTGATGGAGTCCGCCACCGGCGAAGCCTCTTTGGCCGAACACCTGGCCGAGCAGGCGCGCACGGCATCGGACGACGCCGGCGTGCAGGAGGCCCTCCGGCTCCTGATCGACGCGCTGGACGAGCGCGGCTTCCTCGAGGAGGACCTTTCGTCGCTCGCGCTGCGTTCCGGCCAGCCCTACGAGGCCGTCGTGACCGCGCACACCTTGCTGCTGGGCTTCGACCCGCCCGGCATCGGCGCCCGCGACCTCCGCGAGTGCTTCCTGGCGCAGCTCCGCCAACGCGGCCGCGGCCTCTCCACGGCCGCCCGGCTGGTCGGCGATTGCTGGGAGCCCATGATGGGCCGTCGGCTCGAGGAATGCGCCCGCCTGCTCGACCTGGAGATGGAGGGCGTCCGCGAAGGCTTGGCGGAGCTCGCCAAGCTCGAGACCGTCCCGGCCCGGCGCTTCGCCCGCGACGACAACCGCGCGGTCACCCCCGACGCCACGGTCGAGCTGGACGACGCGGGGAAATGGAAGGTCGTCATGGACGACCGCCACGTCCCGAAGCTGCGGCTGGTGCCGGCCTACAAGGACATGCTTGCCGGCCACGCGCTCGGCGAGAAGGAGCGGACCTACATCCTCGAGCGCATGCGTCAGGGCAAGTTCCTGATCGGCGCGATCGAGGAGCGCCAGCGCACCATCGAGCGCCTGGCCCACATCATCGTCGACCGCCAGGCCGATTTCTTCGAGCACGGTCCGGCGCGCCTTAAGCCGCTCACCATGACGGACGTCGCCAAGGAGATGGGCGTCCACGAGACCACCGTCGGCCGCGCCGCCGCCAACAAGTGGATGCTCACGCCCCACGGCCTCAAGGAATTCCGCTGGTTCTTCACCTCCGGCGTCGCCACCAGCGACGGCGGGACGGTCGCGCAGGAAGGCGTCCAGGAGATGATCGCCGACATCCTGGCGCGCGAGAACCCCGCGGCCCCGTTGGCGGATGAGGCGATCACGGCGGAGCTGCGCAAGCGGGGCGTGCAGATCGCCCGCCGCACGGTGGCGAAGTACCGCGAGGCGCTGGGGCAGCCGTCCGCGCACATGCGCCGGCAGCGGCTCTGAGCTTCAGCCCAGGCGGCCGAGCACCGACGCCCAGCCGAAATTGGCCAGGTCGCGGAAGAGGAACTGCACGCCGACCGTGCGGCCATCCGCGCGGCGCGCGGGCGCGGCGATCGCCGGCAGCCCGGCGAGCGAGCCCGGGGCGTTGAGCGCCAGCAGGCGGGCGCGGTGCGCGTCGTCGCAGGCGGCCTTGCCCACCGCGGGCCCGGCGGTGGCGGGCAGGGCGATGAAGTGGTGGCGGTTGAACAGGGCCTCGAAGGCCTCGCTCACCCGTTGGCGCACCGCGGCGGCGGCCTGCAGCTCCTCCGGCGTCCGCCGGCGGCCGGCGTCGAGGCGGGCCCAGACCACCGGGTCGTAATCCGCGCGGCGCAGGTCCAGCCAGGCCGCGTGGACGCGCGAGGCGGCGTAGCCGCCCAGCACCGGGTAGGCGGTCGCCGCGCCTTGGCAGGCCAGCCGCAGCAGTTCGGCCGAGGCGGCGTTCTCCTGCGCGCCCGCCCGCAGGGCCAGGTCGCGCATCGGCTTCAGGTCGGCGGCCGCCAGCCCGAGGCCCAGGTCGCCGGCCCAGAGTCCGGCCCCCGCGGGCGGGGCTTCGCCGAGCACGGCGGCGGAGACCTGCGCGAGGTCCTTGGCCGAGCCGGCGATCCAGCCGGGCGTGTCATAGCCGGGCGAAAGCGGGAAGAGGTCGCCGACCGGCAGGATGTCGGGCGACAACCGCAAGCCCCAGACCCCGCAGTAGCCGCACGGTACGCGGATCGAGCCGGCGGTGTCCGTGGCCAGCGCGAACGGCACCAGCCCGCGGGCGACGGCGAAGGCCGAGCCGGAGGAGGAGCCGCCCGCCAGCGCGTCGGGGTCGGTCGGGTGGGGGCAATCGCCGAAGTGCGGGTTCTCGCCGGTCAGCCCGAAGGCGAACTCGTTGAGCTGGGTGCGCCCGCATTCGATGGCGCCCGCGTCCTGCTCGAACGCGTCGGGCAAGGTCGAGCTCCGGCTGGCCGGGCCGATGACCTCGGGGAGGAACGTCGACCCGGCGAAGGTCGGTTGGCCTTCCCGGAAATACAGGTCCTTGGTCAGGAATGGGACGCCCCCCAGCGCATCGTCGCGCCGCGGCCAGGCTTGCTCGAACCGACGCGTCAGCTCGGGCACGCTCGGCAACGCGCAGAGGGCCGCGCGCTGCTCGCGCGGGGCGATGCCCGCCAACTTCAGCAGGAAGGCCTCCGCGGCCATCCGCGGCCCGCGGGTGAGGGTGAACTCCCGCCAATCCTCGATGGAGACGGGGACGACGCTCACAGCTCCAGCGGGACGCCCGGTTCCGGGTCGTGGACGCGCGTCGCGGGCATCCGCTTGGCCAACGTCTCCTTCATCCAGGCGCGGGCGGGCGGGTCGCCGTGGGTGAGCACGATGTCCTTCGGCGCGAGGTCGCAGGCGAATTCCACCAACTCGTCGCGGTCGGCGTGGCCGCTGAGGTGGAAGCGCTCGACCTCGGCGCGCAGGGTCGAGACATGGTCGAGGCCCTTGAACTTGAATTCGCCGCCCGGCGCCATGCCGATCAGCTCGCCCCCCGGCGTTTCCGGGTCGCAATAGCCCACGAAGAACACCGCGTTCTCCTCGTCGTCGAGGATGTTGGCGGCGATGCGCCAGGCGGGCGTCTTCTCGACGAGCATGCCGCTCGAGAGCAGGTAGATGCCCTGGGCGGGTAGGTTCTTGCCGGGTTGAACGTAGCGGCGCGAGAGCGGCTGCACGCCGAGGTCGCGCAGGACCTGACGGCTGAACTTCACCTGCTTCGTCTTCTTGCTCGCGGCGTCGAGGTAGTCGCACAGGTCCATGCCGAGGCCCGAGCAGTAGATCGGCACGTCGACCAGCTCGCCCGCGTCGGCGGCATCCTGGAGGAGCAGCAGGATCTCCTGCATGCGCCCGAAGGCGAAGGCCGGCAGCAGCACGTCGCCGCCGCGGTCGGCCACGCGGTTGATGGCGTTGATCAGGCGATCCTCCTCCTTCTTGCGCGTGACGTGCGGCAGCGTGGGCGTGGCGCCGCGCGTGCACTCCATCACGAGGGTGTCGACCGGGGTCCGCGGGAAGGCCGCGCCGGCCACGGTCCGCTGGGCCTGGAAGTGCACGTCGCCCGTGAAGAAGTGCTTGCGCTTGCGGTGCTCGACGAGCACGCCGACCGCGCCGGCCACGTGGCCCGCGAGGTGGAAGGTGAGGGCGACCTCCTCGCCGCCGCGGCCGATGATCCGGGGGTTCGCGAGGGGGACCGCCGCGAGGGCGTGCTCGACGCGCTCGACGTCCTGCTCGACGTAGAGCGGGTAGTCGGCGTTGCCGGTCTCCTCGCGCTGGCGCTTCATCACCTGGATCGAATTGGAGAGCAGCCGGCGGACGAAGAGGGTCGTGGCGGCCGAGGCGTAGACCCGCGCGCCCGGGTGCTGCCGGACGAGCAAGGGCAGGGAACCGAGGTGGTCGAGGTGGCAGTGCGTGAGGATGACCCCGTCGACGCCGCCTTGGATCTTGTCCAGCCGCGGCAGGGCTTGGCGCCCGTCGAGCTTGGGGTGGAGGCCGCAGTCGACGACGAGCCGCACGCCGCCGAATTCGGCGAGCATGCAGTTGGCGCCGATTTCGCGGCCGGAGTTGAGGTCGGTAAGTCGCATCAGGAAAGGTCGGGGGGCGGGGTCATCGCGAAGGCGGGGATCCGGACGAAGACGCGCCGGCCATCCGCCGTGGTCCCGTGGAACGCCCCTTCCGCGGTCAACGCGGCGCCCGTGAGGTGGTAGCTGTTGTAGGAGAAGGTGCCGCCCGGCGGGAGGGAGGGGGTCTCGCCGACGATGCCATCGCCTTCGATGACCTCCACCGAGCCATCGGCGGCGCGGAGCACCCATTTCCGGCCGAGGAGCCGGACCGTCTCCTGCGAGACGTTGGTGATCGTCAGGAAATAGACGAAGGCATGGGGGGTCTCCGGCGGGAAGTTGGCATCCCGATGGTGGACGACCTTGTCGACGACGACCCGGAGGCCTGGGAGTTCCTGTCCAGTGGCTTGCACGTCCCTTCAACAAAGGGGGGTCGCCCGCCTTAAGGAAGCCATAAATCCCTCGGACGGCGGTTTTCGGGGGGCTTCCCGCCTTGCGCCTCGCCTTTGAGCCCGTTTGATGGGCGGGGATGGCGTCTTCCCCTTCCCACCGGACTATGCTCGGGCGTATCCCCGGCAAGTGGAAGGTCGTCTTCGTCTACCTCGTCCTGCTGCTGTTCTCGGCGAAGTTCCCCTTCTTCAGCTCCATCGAGCGTTTCGCCCCCGGTACTCCGGTCGAGGTGCCCGCGTTCGACCTCGTCGGCGATCAGGTGGTGCGGACGGAGCGCAAGGTGCCGATCCGGGCCCAACTGCATGGCGTGGACGGTCTGCGGACCGAGGAAGCCCAGGTCGGCCCCCTCCCGCGTTTCCGTCCGTCCGTGGTGGTCTACCTGCACCGCATCCCCTGGGACGACCAGGGGAGCCGGCTCTGCGCGGCGCTCGCGAAGGACCCGCGGGTCTCGGTCATCGAGGCCTTCTTGCCCGGCTTCCATACCTCCTCCGGCGATGTGCCCAGCCACTCGATGGAGACGAACGCCGCGGTGGTCGCCGCCCTCGTCGAGCACTACGGGATCAAGGAGTACCATGTCGTCGGCCAAGGCCTGGGCGGCGTGGCGGCCCTGGAGATGGCCCGGGCCCATCCCGAACGCGTGCGTTCGCTCAGCCTGGTCTCCGCGCCCGGCGCCCAGGAGTTCGAGATGATGGGCAACCCGCTCGTCAACAAGCTCGTCTACGGGTTCCATGGCGCCTTCTTCTGGGGCGTCTCGCGCCTGACGCCGAACTTCGGGGCGGCCGACCTCCTGCCGTGGGACCGGGATTACGCCAAGACCGTCTTCGACACCGACCTGACGGACTCCAAGAAGATCCTGCGCGAATGGCGCAAGCCCCTCTTCCTGCTGCACGGCGAGGATGATTGGGTGACGGCGGTGGACGCCGCGCGCTACACCGCGCAGCTCGTGCCGCACGCCAAGCTCGAGGTCCTCCCCGGCGGGCGCGACGCCGTCTTCGCGGATGTCGACGCCGGCGCGGCCAAGCTCAACGCCTTCCTCCTCGGCGCCGAGCGGCGCCTCGACGCGCCGACCTTGGCGCCCGCGTCCGACCCGCCCGTGCCCACCGCCCAAGGCGCGCGCTACTGGATCCTGATGCTCATCATCGTGCTCTGCTGCCTGGTGGCGGAGGACCCGACCTGCCTGGCGACGGGCCTGCTGGTCGGCATGGGGCTGATCGACTTCTGGTCGGGCGCCATGGCCTGCACGGTCAGCATCTTCATCGGGGACGTCGCGCTCTATTCGGTCGGGCGGTTCTTCGGCAAGCAGGCCCTGACCCGCGCGCCGCTCAAGTGGCTGCTGAAGCCGCACCAGCTCGACCAGTGGGCGGGCTGGTTCTCGACGCCGCGCGGGATGTTCGTGGTGGTCAGTTCGCGCTTCGTCCCGGCCAGCCGCGTGCCGACCTTCATCACGGCCGGCATCCTCCGGCTCAGCCCCCTGCGGTTGGGCATGCTGCTCTTCCTGGCCGCGCTGGTCTGGACTCCGGTCCTGATGCTCATCGGCCTCCGCTGGGGCCCGGTCATCATCGAGAAGCTCAACGAGTACCACCGCATCGCCGGCTGGATCGTGGTCGGGATGTTGCTGCTGCTCTATTTCTCGACGCACTGGTTGCTGCCGGCCCTGACCTGGCGCGGCCGTCGCCAGCTCGTGATGAAGGTCCGCAACCTGTTGCAGCCGTCCCTGTGGCCGGCGGCGGTCCTGTACCTGCCCGTGCGGCTGGCGGTCCTCTACCACAGCATCCGTTGCCGGAGCCTCACCGCCTTCGCGTCGGCCAACCCGGCCTTCGGCCGCATCGGCGGCTTCATCGGCGACGCCAAGTCCCTGCTGCTGCGTCCGTTCCAACGGGACTCCCGCTGCTGCCCGACCTTGGCGCTCGCGCAGGAGGACCAGGTCGAGGAACGGCTCAAGGAAGCCCACGCCTTCGCGGCCTGCCATGGCTTCCCGCTGGTCTTCAAGCCCGAGGTCGCCGAGGACGGCGCCGGCCTGCGTTTCGTGCGCGACGCGGCCCACCTGGAGCGCCTCGTGGTCGGCGCCAAGGAGGATTTCCTGCTGCAGAAGTTCATCCCCGGGCTCGAGTTCGAGGTCGTCTGGCGACGCAACCCCGGCAAGGACGACGGGCGGATCATGGCTATCGTCCAGAAGCAGGATGTCGTCGTGCGCGGCGACGGCGAGCAGACCTTGGAGGAGCTGATCTGGCTGGACGAAGTCGCGGTCTCGCGGGGCGAGCTCTACCAGCGGTGCCACTCCCGCGAGCTGAATGACGTCGTGCCCGCCGGCCAGCTCGTCACGCTGAACCTCAGCGGCAGCTACGGCCACGGCGCCCGTTGCGTCCACCGGCATGACCTCAACACGGCGGAGCTCACCGCGGCGGTGACCGCCTTCGCCAAGCGCTTCCCCGGGCTGCATTTCGCCCGGTTCGACCTGCGGGCGAGTAGCGAGGCCGAGTTCAAGGCCGGACGTTTCGTCAGCACGGAGGTCGGCGGCTGCTGCCACGTCTCCAGCCTGGTGCGCGATGGGTCGCTGCGCTTCAGCCGATCCTACGCCGCGGTGTGGCACCAGCTGAAGGCCTGCGTCGAGGCCGGTCGCTATAACCTCAATCAGAACGTCCGCCCGGTGCCGCTCGAGGAGTTGATGGCCCGTTGGAGCCAGGCCCGCGGTCGCGCCGACGAGTTCGCGGTGAGCGAGGAGTAGGCGCGAGGGGGGCTGGTGAGGTGTCTTCCCTAGGGTATGTCGGCGCTTGCGACTACGTCGCGTGGGCGTGTTTTCGGCGCGCATGCGTCCCCTGCTCCGCCTCTTGTTCGGCCTGTGTCCCACCTTGGCCCCGGCGGTCGTGCTGACCTGGGACACCTCCGCCCAACCGGGCTTCCAGCCGGGCCCGGGGGCGTGGAACGACTTGCTGGCTTGGTCGAGCGATGGGGTGGGTCGCACCGCGTGGGTCGGCGGCGCGGACGCGGTGTTCCGCGGGTCGGCGCTGGGCGGGACGGCTGCGATCACGCTGGGCTTGCCCGTCGAGGTCGGCGACTTGACCTTCGGCGGGACCGCGGGGGAGGTCACGCGGGGCGATTGGTCCCTCACCGGGATGGGCCTGAGCTTGGGGCGCGCCTCTCGTTGGGAAGTCGGGGCGGGTTCGCGCGTGCAGGTGCTGGCGACGGTCTCCGGAGTGGAACGCTGGACCAAGGGGGGCGAGGGCGATTT
>Ga0255083_1000148_pt1 | contig 16966 bp, 16 predicted proteins | sample Colum_Colum_RepC_FD_188460 | JGI IMG/M metagenome (GOLD analysis project Ga0255083, IMG submission 188460) | Freshwater microbial communities from Columbia River, Oregon, United States - Colum_Colum_RepC_8h | ecosystem: Environmental > Aquatic > Freshwater > River | place: USA: Oregon...
CTGGTCATCACAACGCGACGCGAACTTGCGATGAAACGCCCGTCAGCACGCACGGTGTATTCCGCAATCACGGTGTCGCCGTCTTTATTCGTGTGGTTGATGTAGGCCTTGTCACCAATGAAAGTGAGACCCAACAGACTGCGCTCTGAATCAGTCGAAGTGAGCGAGGAAATGTCGAGCACTCGGGTGGACTTTTTCGTGCCCTTCGTCCATCGGAGCACTTGTCCTTGGCGTTGCAGCACATAGATGAATGCATCTGATGCGCGACGTTCCACTACTGAGACGGGATCTTTCACCTCGAGCGCCGCACGTTTGCGTGTCTGCGGGGCATTCGTCGTGAATACCATCGGATCACTTACTGCGTTTGCCGCACTGACACTCAGCCCAGAGATGACCAGCAATGCCGTTACTGACGAGAGTGCGAGACGTGAGTAACGCATCGTCATGACTTCTTGACGCGAATGAGTCCCTCTTGCACAACAGTGACCGCGAGGTCGCCAGAGCGCGTGTAGATGGAACCACCCGCAAGTCCGCGGGAATTCGACGTGCTGATGGCCCACTGGTCATACAACAACCAGTCGTCTGCGCGAAACGGTCGATGGAACCACATGGCATGGTCGAGGCTCGCCATCTGCACGTTGGCATCACCCCAGCCGAGACCATGCGGCAGCAAGGTGGTGTCGAGCAATGTCATGTCGCTTGCATATGTCGCAATGCAAGCGTGCAACACGGGATCATCTGGCAGTGAATCAACGGTCTTCCACCACACCCGTTGGCCCGGTGCTGATGTTCCACGACGAGCCATGGGGTCGGCGTCAACGTAGCGAAGGTCGATTGGCCGGGGTCGGTCGTATTCGTCTCCCAACATCTCCTTGTATGGCTCCATGCGTTCCCGGAAGTCAGGGAGTGATTCCGGCGACGGAATATCGGTCGATCCGCTGATTTGATGTTCGAGGCCCGGTTCTGGGGCATGGAAACTGGCGGTCAGGTTGAAGATGACTTCGCCATGCTGCACAGCCATTACGCGCCGAGTGGTGAAACTGCGACCGTCGCGGATGCGTTCAACTTCGTAGAGAATGGGAATGGAAGGGTCACCTGGGCGCAAGAAGTACCCGTGTAGCGAATGCACTTGGCGTGATGGTTCGTCGACGGTACGCACCGCAGCCACCAGTGCCTGGCCGGCAACTTGGCCGCCGAACACACGCTGTCGATTTTCGTCGGCAGAGGAGCCGCGGAAGATGTTGACTTCAATTGCTTCAAGATCGAGCAAGCGAAGGAGTTCGTCCAGAGCGGCTTTCACAAGCCCATAGTAGGGTCGCAACGTGCCTCTTGCTCCGACTTTGCGCGCGCACGCACTTGCTGCGAAGGGATTCATGCCCGAACACGAAGGTGATGCACTGTTTGAAGCAGCCGTTTCGGCGGCTGCTTCCGTGCCGTCACTTCCCTTTGTAGAAGTAGGTTCGTACTGCGGGCGTTCCACGGTGTGGCTGGGTGGTGCTGCCCGTGGCACAGGGCGCACGCTGTTCGCTATTGATCATCATTTCGGAAGTGAAGAGAATCAACCTGGTTGGGAGTGGCACGACACTTCACTCGTCGACGAACACACTGGCCGAATCGACACTTTGCCGCATTTTCGTCGCACCATTCTCGGTGCCGAACTAACGGACTGTGTTGTCACGATGGTGGGCGACTCGTGGACCATCTCGCAAACGTGGTCAACGCAACTTTCGTTTCTCTTTATCGATGGTGGTCACGGCGTAGAGCCCGCAACCCGCGACTATATGGGTTGGACACCTCACGTCGCAGCGGGTGGAGTATTGGCCATTCACGATGTATTTCCAGATCCTGCTGACGGCGGTCGTCCGCCGTACGAGAACATCTATTTGCCGGCTGTCGAGAGCGGTTTCTTCGTCGAAGAATCGGTCACCGGTTCATTGCGCATCTTGCGTCGCAATTGACACAGTCCAAGTGCAGAAGCCCTCTTGGCGGGTGAGCTTCAGATGACGGGAATGTCGATGTGTGCATTTCTGCGCTTCACCACCGACGTGAAGATTGAAGATGCAGTTGACGGCATTGCGATGGCGTCGGCAGCCAGAATGATCGCAGCAGCGGTGTAGGCACTGCGTTCGTTCGCGGGGAAGTTGACGATGGTCTTTTCTGGTTCAACTGGGTAGACGATGCCGGTGAAATACGCACCGTCGATGCAGCGATGCGGCATCGTCCACAGGACAAGCTCGCGCGCGGTCTCGCGGTCGCCGACTGCACAGTGCGCGATGGCGCACTCACTGGTCTCGGCAGCAGTAACCCACTGTTCATCGCTCACGCAACGCACACCACGGTCGTCCAAGACAAAGCGATCCCAACCTTCGGCCAGTCGTGCCTTTGCGCGTGCACCGGTCATCGCACCTGTGAGAACTGGGTAGTACCAGTCCATCGCCCAGCGGTCCTTCGGCTCGAACGCCGCGAGATTGGTGTTGATGACGTTGTCGATGATGTCTGCAGCCCGATTCCATTCGGGTTGTGGGTCACCGACAAGTGCACCGAGTGCGGCACCGCAATGAAGTGCGTGCCGGATGCTCGATGAACCGGTGAGAAGTGCGTAGTCCCAAGGGCAGCCGTCGATTTCGCGTGCCCACAGCACCGTGCCATCGGCACGGCGATGTTCGAGCACCCATTCGAGTGCTGCCTTGACTGTCGGCCAGAGTTCGGCCACACCTTTGGTGTCGCGTGTGCACAGCCAGTGATGCCACAACCCAGTTCCGATGTATGCAATGACGTTTGAGTCGAGTTTGGCGTCTTCGAGAGAACCATCTGGCATGTAGTAGTTGTGCCAACTGCCGTCTGCTCGCTGGATGTCGGCGAGCCACTGATACGCACGAAGTGCGGCGTCGGGGCGCCCCATGATGTCAAGAGCCATAGCAGTCTCGACGTGATTCCACGGGTCGCAGTGACCGCCGGGATACCACGGAATCATTCCGTTCGGTAGTTGCAAGGCCTGAATCGAATCGGCTGTGCGCGCCAAGTCAGCCGTGGTGAGGATGCCAGGCAAGTGGGGAAGTGGAAGAGTTCTCATCGGGCACTTCTCGTGTCTACCGGCTGCTTGGTGGCATACACCACGAAGCTCTTGCCGAGTACTGGGTTCAGCACGCGATCAGCCACCTTCGTCCACTTCGGTCCGGTGACGATGTCCCACTCGAGGAATTTTCGATACGCAGCCACTGCACGGTGATCGTCCTTGGTGGGTCCGACCGCGCATTTCAACCACCAGTACGGCGAATGCAATGCGTGAGCATGATGTGATCCGACGACGTCGACTCCGGCTGCGCGCAGTTTCGCCTTCAATTCAGTACCGCTATAGATGCGCACATGTCCACCACGACTCTTTGGTGCGTGGTATTCGTCAGACAACATCCAGTTCACTTTTTCTGGCCACCACGAGGGAACAGTCACTCCCAAGGTTCCGCCCGGCTTCAACACGCGCACAAGTTCCTTGATGGCAGCGACGTCGTCTTGGATATGTTCAAGCACTTCTGAAGTGACGACTGTGTCGAATGTGGCATCTGCAAACGGCAGACGAGTGGCATCACCGCGCAACACCCCGCCGTAGTTGTCTGGTGAGATTTCGCCACATTCGAGCATTGCGCCGAATGTCGCTCGTGTGCCCACCACTTCTTCTGCGGCGTAGTCAAGTGCCACGACGCGAGCGCCGGCACGTGCGGCTGCGAAGGCGTGTCGGCCGAACCCGGCACCTGCGTCGAGAAACGTCTGTCCTGGGCGTACATCGAGTCGGTCGAAACGCAGCGTCAGCACGGGTTTTCCAGCTTCTTGCGGTTATGAGGCATGTCGAGAACTTCGCGATACTGCGCAACAGTGAGTTCGGCACAGTGACGCCAGCTCCACCGCTCTACAACACGCTGACGACCTGCAGCACCTATGCGTTCGCGCAGTACCGCATCATCAAGACCGCGACGAATGGCGGCGGCAAGTGCATTTGCATCGCCGGCCGGGCAAGAGAGCACGGTGTCGTTGTCGCGGCCCGTCACTTCTGGCAGCGCGCCACCATCGGTAGCAACGAGAGTCGTGCCGGTGCACATCGCCTCGATTGCGGGAAGGCTGAAACCCTCGTACAAGCTGGGAACGACCGCCAGTTCAGATTCTGCGTACAACTCGACGATGCGCTCGTCAGACACACCAGACACGAAGTCGATGCAGTCGCGCAGCCCAAGCGAATCAATGAGGTCAGCACTCTTGCCAGATTTTGGCTTACCGATGATGGTGAGACGCACGTTTCGTTCGCTGCGTAACTTCGCAAGCGCTTCGAGCAGGTATGAGAGACCTTTGAGCGCGACGTCGGCGCTTGCGGTGGTGATGAGTTGACCAGGCTTGCGCTGTACGTGAGGCAGTGGTTTGAACAAGTCGGGGTCGACGCCAACGGGCACGAGACGCATGCGGTCGAGAGACACACCCATGTCTTTGTTGATGTCGGTAATGCTGTTCTCGCTCACGACCACGATGCGTGGCATTCGACTGGCGACTTTTCCTTGCATGTTGACGAACGAGTACCAGCGGCCGACGCTGCGTCGCTTCCACCAGTTCGGCGCGTGGCTCATCTCAAGCTCACGATCTTTGGTGATCGGGTGGTGCAGGGTCACGATGGTCGGAATCATGCTCTCGATCTTCAATATGTCGCGTCCAAGACACTGGTTGTCGTGCACGAGATGAAAATCAAGCTGACGTTCTTTCAGCACACGTCGCACACGCATGCTGAAGGCCAGCGGTTCACTGAACTTGCCAGTGAGAAATTGTGCAGTCTCGACGACGTCGGGCCAGGTCTTAAGCTCCCAGTAGGCAGGTAGTCGGCCGGGATAATGGTCATTGAAGATGTCGAGGCTGGGCAGTTTGTGCAACTCGATGCGATCGTCGAGGATCGGATATGGCTGACCCGCGAACACTTCGACGTGGTGACCCAGATCGGCGAGCGCTTTCGTGAGGTGACGTGTGTAGACGCCTTGCCCGCCCACGTGGGGCTTTCCTCGATAGGTGAGGTAGGCGATGCGGAGGGGACCGTTCGGGTCGTACGGCTCACGCATAGGTCGGTCAGGCTAACTGTGGGTCACCTCATTGACTCCGGTCTCGATTGACCCCAGCGTTGATCGGCTCCGGCCGCGTCGCGACCACATGGCTGTAGCCAGAGCCAATAGCAACAAGCAGATGAGCGGGGCATTGCCTGTGTGGGAGTAGAAAGTTCGACCCTCGCGAAGCGGAACTGCGGCGACGACGATGCGCGCCTCGGAGATGCCGGTTCGCGCGCGAACATCACCTCTGTCAGTGACATGAGCGGAGAAACCAGTGGGTGACACCTGCACGAGGTGACGCCCCTGTTCTCGCGCACGTAATCGTGATGATGCGACTTGCTGAGTTTGCAAGATGGTGCCTGTGTAACTCGATCCGTTAGTGGGATTGATGATGAACGTCGCACCTTGTTCGACGCCTTCTTCGACACGACCACCAAAGAACACTTCCCACGAGATTGCAACGCTCGCTTGTACTCCTTCGATTGTCAGCACTCCAGGACCACGACCGGCTACAGCATCACGAGGGACAAGGTTGGTTGAGTCAGACAGAGCGCTCAGTGCATCTCGAAACGGCATGTACTCACCGAAAGGTACACGTCGTACTTTGTCGTAGCGATCCTCGATCGTCCCGTCTTGGGAGACAACGAGTTGTGCATTGGTAAATCCGTCCGAATCGACATCTTCTGTAACACCAACGACGAAGGGAACGTCGAGACGTTTCGCTTCAGACACGATTTCATCGAGTTCGCGTGATGTTTCAAAGTCATCGACGTTGATGACATTCTCGGGCCAGATAACCGCATCGATGTCTTGACTTGATGACAAAGTACGAGTGAGTGAGATATGGCGGTCGAACACCTTGCGCGGGTCGGTGTCAATCGCGTGAGTGCCCTGCTCGCCACCACCTTGCACAAGTGCAACCGTGTAGTCACCTCCCGATTCGCTAGTGAAGTCAAAAAAGGTGGCCGGAATGAGAAACGCAACAAACAGCAAGATTCGACCGACGCGACTCGGACCGAGAGCCAACCAGAAAGTAGAGAGGGTTATCAGTACAACACCACCCCACGGAGCAAGTGCCGCGAGTGGTGATGATGCACTTGCGATACCAAGAGTCGCGAGTGGCACCCCACCGAAAGGAAATGACATGCGCAACGATTCGGCGAGCGTGTGGGTGGCAGCAAACACAAGTGGAGAACGGCGTACGTCTCCTCGCGTGAGAGCTCCGGCAACGACGGCCGCTGCACCATGGAATGCTGCGAACAACGCCACTGCGATGAGGTAACCAGGTGCGGTGAGAAACCACATCCACGCCATTGCTGGCAAGAACCAACCCACACCGAATAGCCAGCCAGAAGTGAATCGTTGACGATTGGTCGCATCAACCGGCAACACCGAGGTGCCGTACAACGCAACACCGACGAGTGCGAGCGGCCACCATCCCCACGGCGGCATCGCGGCCGCCACGAGTATGCCGGCAACGAGAGAGCGTGGGATGCGAAGACTCACGAACTGAGTGTGGCGTGCACGATGATGCGTTCTTTCACCGAGCCGACCGGATGACAGGCGAACAAAGTGAGAGTCGCGGTCCTCGTGGGCTTTGCGACCCACACATCAGTGGGTTTCACAATGCGTTGGCGAGTGACCTTATAGACGAATTCGTCACCACCTTGCTGGACGACGATTGAGTCACCGACTCGAAGTTTGTCGATGTATCGAAAGGGTTTGCGTCCGCTTGTGCGGTGACCACCGACGACGAAGTTTCCGCGCTGCCCGGCCATCGGACTGGTGGGCCACAGCCCGACACCACGGTTGTAGACATCCATGGTCGTGCCCGGAATCACTTTCTCATTTATGCCAAGTGATGGAATGAGGAGTCGTGCCACTTCTGGGTACTTCGACGGCTTCAGGCCTTGTTCTGGCGTGGACAACTTCTCGTTGACGGCACCGCTCCACGCCTGAGAGACAATCGGATCGACGGTGATCACGGCGAGCAATGCGATTGCGAAACAAGTGGACAATCTGCGCATGTGACTCTCAGTCTGTCATCGTCAGGCGCGCATGGACCTGACGTGGTCAAGTACTGCTGTGGCGGCCGTGCGGGCCTGTTGGACACACGCCGGAATCCCGATGCCTCGGTAGCTTGCGCCCGCTAGGAACACACCGGGAGCAGACGAAGCGAGTGAGGACTCGGCTCGGGTCAGTGCTGCAAAGTGTTGTGGGCGGTATTGAGGGAACGATTCTGGCCAACGCGAGATCCGGCAAGCCAATGGTTCGATGTCGACTTCAAGATGATGTTTCAAGTCGGCGAGCATGAGATTGACGAGCGTCTGGTCGTCATGGTGCATGACGTCGAGACCATCACGTCCGAGCGAAACACGAAGAATGACAGAACCGTCATCTGGTACCCAGTGTGCCCACTTGTTGCTTCCAAAAGAGGCTGCGGTGACCCATCGTTGATCCGGTTTAGGCACGAGATAGCCACTGCCGCTCAGCGATGACTTCCATTGAGATCGGGGAACCTGCACCGTGATGAGGGCCACTGATGCGTGCTCGCGAGTTGAGAGGTAATCAGCCACGTCCTTGCTCAGAGAGCGCACGATGTCTGCAGAATGGCGAGCCGGCGTGGCGAGAACGACTGCATGCGCGTCGAGTTGCGAGTGTCCGTTCGCATCGACGTACGCGACGCTGTATCGCCCGGCATCTCCGCGGGCCACGGAAGTGACGCGAGCGCCAGTGTGGATGTGCCCACCGAGTGAGTGAATGCGCTCGCGAACAGCAGAGGTGAGAGCGCCGACGCCGCGCAATGGAGTTGCGAACACCGGACCAGTAGCGGTTGATGCTGAACGAGTCGTTCTCGCGGCAAGCAACATGCTCCGCTCGCTGGTGAGTGCAGCTACTTGCGGGACAGCTTCGAGACTGAACTTGTCCGTGTCACCGGCGTAGATGCTTCCGATCAGCGGGTCGACCAAGCGCTCGTTGACTTGGCGACCAAAACGCGCGCGCACAGCTGCTCCGAGGCAATCGTGCTCGGTCTTGCGCTTTGGCAGTACAACATCGAGAGCAGCGCGAAGTTTTGCCGCGGGGGAGAGAAGGGATCCGAAGGCAACTGACGAAAGTCCGGCGGGAACACCGAGCACTAGAGCCGAAGGAATGGGGTGCAAACGGTCATGCCACACCGCTGCATGGGCAGACGTCGGCGATGTGAGTGCTGCGGCGAGTCCGACCTCGCGTGTCAATTCAAGGGCGTATGGAACTCTCAATAGAAAACTGTCGGCGCCTTCGTCGATCGCATCGAGCCCCGCAAATGGTGAGGTACGAATGAGCCCGCCAGTCGTGGGCGACGCCTCGAGCAATGTCACCGCTACGTTCTCGTTCGCATTGGCGAGAATAGAAAATGCGGTTGTGAGCCCTGTGATGCCCCCGCCGACGACCACGACGTGGTGGTTCACGACACGGACACCACTCGCGCCGCAAGTGCAGCCATGACGGCACCGTCGTCGTTCACGCAAGCAGTGCGTGCAAAAGCCAGACCTCGTTCGGATGCGTGTCGTTCAGCTTCGATATCGAGGTCATAAAGAACTTCAAGGTGGTCAGCGACAAATCCGCAGGCGCACACGAGAACGCCGTCGACTTTCTCGCCTCCTTCCGTCGCAGCGAGTTCATCGATGACAGCGAGAATGTCGGGCCCGATCCAAGGCTCTGGAGTGCGGCCGGCAGACTGCCATGCGATTGACCACTGCGACAGGCCGACCGCCGATGCGACCGCCTCTGCAGTGGAACGCAATTCATTCGGATACGGGTCGCCCGCGTCAATGATGCGTTGAGGTAGCGAATGTGCGGTGAACAAAACTTTGGTGCGTGCCGGAAGATTCAACAACTTCGTGCGCATGTCGCCAGCAAGAAAGTCGATGAAGGCCGGTTCGACTGCCCATGACTCGACACCGGTCACTTCTATTCCGCGAGGCTCCGCGGCTTCTCGAGTGCGGCCGAGGTATTGACCGATGGAATACGACGAGAAGTGAGGCGCGAGAACGACGCCGACAATGCGAGTGAACCCTTGAGCGGCGATTTCTGCGACCGACTCCTCGATGAATGGAGTGGCGTGCTTCAACCCGAGGAACACGCTGTAGCGATCAGGTTCGAGAAAGTCGAGTGCACGTTGCAACCCAGATTGTTGCGCTTCGGTGAGTTGCTTCAATGGCGACAAACCGCCGATGGCGTCGTAACGGGCTGTCAATTCGGCGAGAAGCTCGGGTGTGGGGGCGCGCCCACGACGGATATCGGTGTAGTACGGCAAGATTTCGTCTTTTGTGCGCGGCGTTCCGTACGCCATGAGAAGCACCGCGATGCGTTCTGAAGTCATGATGCGGTCCTTTCGTGCACGAGGTTCACGACCTCGGCGAGTATTCCAGGGTCCGTGTCAGGTTGCACGCCGTGCCCCAGATTGAAGATGTGACCTGCATGACCATTGTTATCTGCGAGCACGCGCTCCGCGCCATCGATGGCGACTTCTGAACCGGCAAGTACGAGTGCCGGATCGAGATTTCCCTGCACGACCGTGTCTGGGCCCAGGCGTCCACGTGCGCTGGCGATGCTTGTTCTCCAATCGAGACCGATGACTTTGTTGCCGACCGAATTCATTGACTCAAGCAAATGGTCGCAGCCGATTCCGAAGTGAATTCCGGGCGCGCCCGGATGTGCCTCAGCAATCGCGCTGAAGAGGCGTGTGCTGTGTGGGCGAACGTAGCGGTCGTAGTCATGACGCGACAGAGCGCCGGCCCATGAGTCGAAAACTTGAAAGGCACGTGCGCCAGCTGCAAGTTGTGCAGAAATGAACACCACTGCGTGCTGAGTGAGACGCTCCATGACTTCATGCCAGAGAACTTCATCGGTATGCATGAGAGCTTTGGTGTTTTGATACGTGCGACTTGGGCGGCCTTCGATGAGATAGGAAGCAACGGTAAATGGTGCACCTGCAAAAGCGAGCAAGGGCACTGACAACTCTTTCACCAATAGTTCGACCGTGCGCACCACGTAGTCGACATCTGCCACATCAAGCTCACGAAGACGAGTGAGATCAGACCGCGAACGAAGTGGTCGATCAGCAACGGGCCCAGTTCCGGGAGCAACATCGATGCCGAAGCCCACAGCATGTGGTGGCACGACGATGTCGCTGTAGAGCACTGCTGCATCGACGCCGTATCGACGAACTGGCTGCAGTGTGATCTCCGTTGCGAGCTCGGGCTTCTTGATGGCCTCGAGGATGCTTCCGTTGCCACGCACTGCTCGGTATTCAGGAAGACTGCGTCCTGCTTGTCGCATGAACCACACGGGTGTGTGTGGCGCTCGCTGACCACCGGCCGCAGCAAGGAAGCAATCGTTCATGACATCGCCCACTGCACGGTCACTTGCGTCGGACGCGACCACGAAGTGCCGTGAAAGCCAGCGTGAATGACACCGCTGCCACGATGGCAGAGGCGAGGAAAGCCTGCAAGATTGCTGTGCTGTCCCACCCCTGCAAGATGAGCGTGCGCATACCCTCGAGCAGGTATGTGGTGGGGTTGAAGTTGGCTGCAACCGACAGCCAACCGGTGAGTTGCTCTTTTGGAACGTACGCGGTGGTGAGGAACGCGAACGGGAAGAACAAGAGGAATGCGTTGTTCACTGCTGTCGGGTTTCCTGTCCGGAGAGCGATTGCATAGGGGAAACCAGTGAACGCAATACCCCACGATGCACCGATCAGGATGAACACGATCATTCCGAGAATTCCTGTCTCGAAGCCGACACCGATGATGAAACCGAGTATGAGGACAGGAACGATCATCACCATGACGACGGCGAGATCGGCGATCATCAACCCAATCAACAACGTGGTGCGGCTGACAGGTGTGAGCAAGAGTCGGTCGAAGTAGCCATCTTGCACATCGACAACGAGTGATCCGGCACGCGAAATTCCGGTAACGGCGAAGATGACCGACACGGGCAATTGGAAGCCCTTGAAGTCGAAACCTGGGGGCAGGTTGCCTTCCACGAAACTTTGCAAGCTGCCAATGTTCACGATGAGGAAGAAAAGCGGAACTGCCATCCCGGGAATGATTGCTTCAAGGTCACGTGACGCAAGACGAAGTGCACGCAATGCGACAGATGAGAGGTCGCTCCAAAAGCCGGCATGGCGGGGAACGATGCGATCGGTGCGGGTGTTCATACTGCAACCGCCTCTTGATCTTCAGCATCCATACGCGAACCAGTGGTGTGCAAGAACACGTCATCGAGAGTCGGGGTACGTAGCGTCAGTTCGCTGACTTTGATCGAGTTGTTCGCGAGAGTCACAGCGACAGGGCTGATGGCTGAAGCTCCGTGCGCTGTCGCAATGACGAGCTGATCACCAGACACTTCGACCGAGTCGAGGTCTGGCAATGCGGAGAGCACTTGAGCAGCGCGCGCACCGTCACCAGCTCCGACTTTCGCGATGATGACATCGGCACCAATCGAGCGCTTGAGTTTGTCGGGAGTTCCCTCGGCGACGATGCGACCCCGGGCAATGATGCCGACACGATCGGCGAGCTCGTCGGCTTCTTCCAAGTATTGCGTCGTGAGAAAAATCGTAATGCCCAACTGTTTGTTGAGGTAGCGAACTTCCTCCCACACCGCTGCGCGGCTGGTGGGATCAAGACCAGTCGTCGGTTCATCGAGGAACAGCACTTCAGGTTGATGCACCAATGCAGCTGCCAAGTCGAGACGGCGTTTCATGCCACCCGAATAGGTGGCGATGCGGTCATCGATGGAGCCACCGATGTTGACCAGTTGCAATAGTTCGTCGACGCGACGAAGCCGAACGTCTTTCGGTAATCCGTACAAGCGGCCCTGCATGTCGAGTAGCTCGCGTCCGGTCTGTTTCGGGTCGAGGGCCGCCTCTTGCAAGGCAACTCCGATGCGTAGTCGAACGTCGGCCGCTTCAGAGTCGATGTTGAAACCAGCGACTGTCGCTGTGCCGTCGCTAGGGGCGAGGAGAGTGGTGAGCATGCGCACGGTGGTGGACTTGCCGGCCCCGTTCGGACCGAGAAACCCGAAGATCTCTCCGGTGGCAACGGTGATGTCAATTCCTGCCACCGCTTCTTTGTCGCCGAAACGACGCACGAGCCCACGCGCCTCGATTGCGGAAGCACTAGATGTCATGACCAATGACGCTATCGGCGGGACTGCAGTTGCCTTTGATAGGCATCGATTCGCGCCACCCTGGTACGAGCCGGTGGATGGGACGTCACGATTCGGTCTCGCCAATTCTTCGGCCGTTCATCTCGACCTTCATCGACGACACGTCGGAGCGCGCGGGACAATTGCTTGCCGAATCCGAGTTCGACGGCATTTCGATCTGCCCGAAACTCAGCACCTTTCCCAGCAGCATTGCTGAGGTAACGGGCGAGCGAGAGGTCGGCGATGAAGATCCAGCTGATGATGGTCAGTGTTCCGGCAACGGTGCGGCCGAGGACGTCGAGGGATTTCACACGCAAAGTATTTGCGGTTACGTCGGCGACGTTTTGCAACATGAACCCGAGTTGTGCGAACAACACAACAGGAAGACTGAGCCATTGGCTCACGGTGAGTGCAACGGTGTGAAGGCCGAGGTGGTGGCTGAGCTCATGTGCAAGCACTCCGCATAATTCGTCATGGTCAAGTTCATTCACCGCATATGACGACACGACCATGAGGTGTCCGCCGCAAGCGAAGGCATTCACCTCGTCACCGTCGGCGATGGCAAGAATGAACTGGCTCGCTGGAACATGGCTTGCTTGCGCAACGACGAGCCATGCCCGCTGTAGTCGGTCCCTCTCGTCGCGACGCGGCATCCGTGCACCGAGCAGGCGTACCAGGACGAATTGTTGGGCTGGGCGAATGAATAACGCTGCACCGAGTATGAACGCGACGAGGGCGAACAACGCATACGAGATGTCATGGAACGGACCGGTGATCCACCACAGCAGTGCGATTGTGACAGCCCATGCGGGCAACAGTGCCACGACTGGTGCGAGTGCGGTGAGCGCGGAACCGTCGGCATGGCGCGACCTAGGTGAAGATCGCGAAGTTGCCATAGGGAACTAGTCCACCAGTGCGGCAGAGTGAAGTCAACGATGGCTGTGATGAACGGGGCCAAGAGAGATGGCGAGACCGCCCGAGAGGCGACCTAGTGTTGCCTCATGACCGCTCCCGTTATTCCCGGCGCTGAACCCATGTCCCATGTCGGGTCGGGCGATGCAGGTGTGCTCGTTGTGCACGGATTCACCGGCAACCCCGGAAGCATGCGCGGGCTTGCCGAGGCTTTTGCGAGCGCCGGCTTCCATGTAGAGATGCCACTGCTTGCAGGTCATGGCACTGCAGTAGAGGACATGATCCAGACGACATGGGCCGACTGGACCGCGGACGTCGAGAAGGCATACCAACGGCTTGCGGCTCGGGCATCTCGAATCGTCGTGGCAGGTCTCTCGATGGGTGGGTCGCTCACACTGTGGGCTTCTACTCAACACAAGGACCTGCGCGGAATCGTGTGTGTCAACCCCGCAGCGTTTCCCTTTGACGACGTGATGGTCGGTGCAATTCAAGGAATGATCGATGCAGGTACCGAGGTAATGGACGGTATCGGTAGCGACATTGCCGACCCAGACGTGACCGAGCTTGCATACCCGGGCACGCCGCTTCGTCCACTGATGTCATTCCAACGTGACGGCCTAGCGCCGCTGGCGAAGACCTACTCATCAAATGATGTGCCGTTGTTGTTGTTCACTTCGACACAGGACCACGTGGTTCCACCACAGCAAAGCTCCGACCTTTTCTCGATGTACAAAGGTCCGAAAGAACACGTCAGCCTTGAACGAAGCTTCCACGTAGCAACCCAAGATTTCGACAAGTACGAGATTTTCGAAAAATCTGTCGCATTCGCACGTCGAGTGACTGCCTGACACGTCACAGCAGTCACGAGATTTCACGTTCATGATGTTCGACACCATTCCCAGTCCCTCATCGGGCACACTGCACCTGGGGCCACTCGCACTGAATGCGTACGGACTGATGATTGCGCTTGGTGTGCTTGCTGGCATCTCATTAGTTGGACGACGCTTTGAAGCGCGCGGAATTGGCAATCGCGACACCATCACATCGATTGCGATGTGGGCTGTGCCCGCAGGTGTTGTTGGTGGACGTCTCTATCACGTGGTCACCGACTGGGAGCGTTTCCAGAACGACCTCGGCTCAATCGTGAAGCTGTGGGAAGGTGGCCTTGGTGTGTGGGGCGGTATCGCACTTGGCGTCGTCGTCGGTTTGTGGCGTGCCAAGGTGATGGGACTGCATGTTTCAACTGCGCTTGCGTGTGTAACGCCCGGATTACCGCTTGCTCAAGCGATAGGGCGTTGGGGCAACTGGTTCAATCAAGAGTTGTTCGGGCGACCGACGGATCTTCCATGGGCGCTCGAAGTGTCGTCACGTACCGCTGAGAAAGCGGGCTATCCGACAGGGACGACCTTTCATCCGACATTTCTCTATGAATCAATCGCATGTCTCGTGTTGTGTGTGGTGTTGTTGCAGATCGACAAACGCCACGCCACACGCCCGCCCCGTCTTTTCTACATGTATGTCATCGGATATTGCGTCGTGCGCTTCTTTGTCGAAGGCCTGCGCATCGACCCGGCGCACTCAGCTGGAGGACTTCGGTTGAATCAGTGGGTGGCGATCGTGTGCGCGATAACTGCGGCACTTCTTCTCATTCGGCGCGGCCAGCAAGAGTTGCAGCAAGAGTCTCAGGCGTCACCGGGTTGAAATACTCGCCGGTGCCCACCTCGGCAGCGGCGATGTATCGCATGAGGTTTGGTCCTCGCCAAGGAGAAACAATCTCGATGTGCAACCAGTGATTCTGTGTAGGTGCATCACCGAAGCGGCGTTGGTTGATCCACATCATGTACGGCAGAGATGTTGAGTAAAGACGTTCAAGTCTTGACATGACGTCGCGCAAAATGGCGGCAAGCCCGTGACGATCATCCTGCGACAAGGACACCAAGTCGCCCAACTGCCGCGCAGGCCACAACTCGAGCGCAACCGGATATGCACTCGCCGCTGGTACTGCACATTTCCATTGATCGTTGCTTGTGACAGACAATTCTGCGCTTGCTGGCGGTGTCCATGCCAGACGCTCGCCACTGCGCACGGGCATGTGGTCGAAGGCGTAGATCTGGCCGTGCGGGTGCTCGATGGTTGCGCCAAGCTCGGCACCACGATTCTCGAATACGAACACACACTCAACGTCAGTGCGTGCTGACAGTGCGGCGGTGCGTTCGGCCCACATGTCGATGATCTTTTCGATGTGCGTGACCGACATCGATGACCACGTCGCCGTGTGATCGGGGGAGTACAGCAACACTTCGCAGCGTTCGTCAGGCATTGCTGGCCAGCGGTTTGGAAACCAGTGAACGTCGTAGACCTCGGGCGCCTCGAGGCCACCAACACAAAACGGGCACGACCCTGACGCGATGTTTGATGCGAGCACCGGCCGGTTCTGTCGTGATCCGACGACATGAACTTTCATACCATGCGTCGGGTCGATGCGCAGGTCTGGTTGCACATCGTTCAGTATCTCACTGTCGGACTACGGTCACCTCGATGGATCCGGTGCTACATCTCACCACATCGACGACGTCGGTAGTTCTTGATGTGCGGTGGGGTCTTCCGCTCATCGTGCATTGGGGAGCGCGAGTCGATGACGCCGAGGCGCGCCGCATGGTCGATGAGGTGTCACCTCGTCCGCGAGCCGGTGTGGTCGATCGACCTGCGCTTGCGACTGTCGTGCCGATGCACGGGGACGGTTGGCTCGGGCACCCCGGGTTGCTTGGTCGTCATCGCGGTGGAAGTGATTGGGCCCCCCGATTCCAGACGGCCGATGTGAAGGTGAATGCTGTCGGTGATGGTTCTTCTCATGCGACCGTGACATCGGCTGATGCGCACGCGCGACTTCAACTCGTCACCGACATCAGTCTCTCAGTCCATGGAGTGATGTGTGTTGCCGTCCGAGTTCACAACGACTCACCGATGAAGTATCTGTTGGACGAGCTGACAGTGACGTTGCCGCTGCCGTCGACCGCCACTCAGCTCACAACATTCCACGGAAAATGGTGTGAAGAGTTCCAGTCACAAACATTCGAGTGGCCCTTTGGTGCGTGGACTGCCGAGAACAGGACTGGCCGTACGAGCCATGAACAGCCACCATTCATCGTGGCCCATGAGTCGATGATGGGTGCCCATGATGGACATTGTTGGGCTGCTCACATTGCGTGGAGCGGCAACCACGTGATTCGCGCCGAACGACAGGTCTACAACCGCCGCTACCTGCAATTGGGTGAGTTGTTGAACCCCGGCGAAGTGTGTCTCGAGCCCGGTGAGTCATATTCAACTCCGACAGTCATTGCAGTTCATTCGAGTAACGGTCTGCAGCACATCGCGCGAACGTTCCAACGCCATGCCCGAGACATTGTGGGAACGCTGTCACCGCGACCAATCACCTTGAACACCTGGGAGGCGATGTATTTCGACCATTCGCCATCGAAAGTGCTCGCATTGGCTGATGTGGCCGCATTGGTGGGGGTTGAACGATTCGTGCTCGATGATGGATGGTTCAAAGGCCGCCGTGACGACTCTGCAGGTCTCGGCGATTGGTACGTCGACACAACTGTGTATCCCGATGGTCTCGCACCGATTGCACAGGCTGTGGTGGACAAAGGAATGCAATTCGGGTTGTGGTTCGAGCCCGAGATGGTGAACCCGGACAGTGACCTGTACCGCGAGCATCCTGAATGGGTTCTCGAGCGCACCGGGTATGAGCATGTTCTCGGTCGCCGTCAATTGGTGCTCGA
>Ga0255083_1000159_pt1 | contig 16128 bp, 16 predicted proteins | sample Colum_Colum_RepC_FD_188460 | JGI IMG/M metagenome (GOLD analysis project Ga0255083, IMG submission 188460) | Freshwater microbial communities from Columbia River, Oregon, United States - Colum_Colum_RepC_8h | ecosystem: Environmental > Aquatic > Freshwater > River | place: USA: Oregon...
CGTTCGAGCAGGGCGAGGAAACGTGGCATGGCCTCGGCGGGCACCCGCCCGATGAACGGGGCGAGAAGTTCGCCGAACCGCGGGATCTCCAGTGCCGTCACGCCGCCAACTCCGTCATTCCGACAATTTACGTCACGATCGAGCGGCAGATCGTCCCGAAGTAGCGTGCGACCATGATCACCACGCCGGTCACCGGGGTCTTCGGGGCCGAAGTGCACGGCCTCGATCTGACCGATCTCGACGATGTGGCTCTGGCCGAACTGCGGGCGACCGTATGCGCGAACGAGGTCGTGGTCGTTCGCGATCAGCGTCTGTCGGCGGCCGAACAGTCGGCTTTCTCGCGACGGCTCGGCCCGAGTGGCGAGGTCCCCTTCGTGGCGACCATGTCGGATTTTCCCGATGTGATCCGCGTGGTGAAGGAAGCCGACGAGGGGAAAGCGTTCAATTTCGGGGGCGCCTGGCATTCGGACTTCTCGTTCCAGCCGTCGCCACCGTCGTTCACGATCCTGGCCGCCGTCGACGTTCCGTCGTGGGGTGGCGACACCGTGTTCGCGTCGATGACGGCGGCCTGGGCCGCGCTCGGCGCCGAGATGCAGGACAAGTTGCGCGAGCTCGTGGCCGTGCACACCGCTCGCGATGCCTATTCACGACGCATGCAACCGATCCACTCGGGAATGCGCGGTATGACGATCGTCTGCGACGACTCGGCCGACGGTGAGCAACGTCATCCGCTCGTGTGTCGACACCCCGAGACCGGTCGTGAAGTGCTCTTCTACAACCGGGCCTACGTACGCGACATCGACGCAATGGATCGCGCCGAAGCCGTGGCTCTGATGGAATTCCTGCACGCCCACACGACCGAGGCACGGTTCACCTACCGCCACCGTTGGCAGCGCGGTGACGTGGTGATCTGGGACAACCGCTCGACCCAGCACTTGGCCCTCAACGACTACGCCGGCTTCCGGCGCGAATTGCATCGCACCACCGTGGCGGGCACGCCACCGGTCGCCGCCCGATGACGGCACCGATCGTCCGTCGATGCGCGTGGGCCGGAACCGCGCCAACGATGGTGGAGTATCACGACACCGAATGGGGCTTTCCGGTGGCCGACGATCACCGACTGTTCGAGAAGATGTGCCTCGAGGGATTCCAGAGCGGGCTGTCGTGGAGCACCATCCTCAACAAGCGCCCGGCGTTCCGGAAGGCCTTCGTGGATTTCGACATCGGTGCGGTGGCTCGGTTCGGGCCGCGGGAGGTAGAGCGCTTGTTGCTCGACGCCGGAATCGTGCGTCACCGCGGCAAGATCGAGTCGACCATCAACAACGCCGGCCGATGCGCCGACGTCATCGACGAATTCGGTTCACTCGCCGCCTATGTCTGGCGGTTCGAGCCTGCGCCGGGTACGAGGCCCAAGAACCCGACCGCGGCTCAGGTGTCCGGATTCGTCACGTCGCCGGAGTCGGTGGCGATGTCGAAGGACCTGAAACGGCGGGGTTGGTCGTTCGTCGGACCGACCACGATGTATGCGTTCATGCAGTCGATGGGAATCGTCGATGATCATCATCGGGGGTGCGACGTCCGGCGGGTGGCGGAGGCGGCTCGGCAGGAATTCCGCCGACCATCCTGATTCACCCGAATCGGCCACCGCTTCGGCTCGTTTCGCATACATCGGTCGGGCCGATCTGGGAGAATGAGCCTTCGTGAGCGACCAGATCGACACCCGCACCTCGTGGCTGAGCCCCGAAATCCTCGCCCAGGCCCGGGCCAGTGTGCCCATGGTGTACGTCGATGCCATTCCGGTGCGGGTCGACTCGCACGGGCGGGTCACCAAAGTGGGACTCCTGTTGCGGGTGGCCGCTGATGGCTCGATCAGCCGCATGCTCGTGTCGGGACGCGTCCTTTACAGCGAGCGGGTGCGCGACGCTCTGATTCGTCACCTCGAGAAGGACCTCGGTCCACTCGCCCTGCCTCGGATCCCGGCCAACCCGGCGCCCTTCACGATCGCCGAGTACTTCCCCGACCCCGACGTGAGTGGCTTCACCGATCCGCGTCACCATGCCGTCAGCCTCGTGTACGTGGTTCCGGTTGACGGTGAGTGCCAGCCGACCCAAGAGGCGCTCGATCTCGCCTGGTTCTCACCCAAGGAAGCGGCCAGTCCGAAGATCGCGGCTGACATGACCGGCGGGCAGGACCGCTTGTTGCGGCTCGCGCTCGGACACGTCGGCGAGCTTCCGTAACGACCATCCTCCGACGCGCCCGATTCACGGCGTAAAGTTTTTTCGTGGCGGGAGGGGCCTCGAACACACGCACTGCTGCGGCGATGCGCACGGCACTGATCAATCAGCCGACCCTCCGTTTCGACGCCGTGGCCGGTATCGGTCCGCATCCACGCGAAGGCGCCGTGATCGAAGCGATTCGTGCGGGACGACGCCAATTGATCGTCGAGTGGGACGACGGCATCGTGCTCGAGACGTCGTGGCGTTTCTCGGGTGAGTGGCATCTCTATCGTTCCGACGTCCGCTGGCAGAAGTCGATGAGCGAGGCGCGCGCGGTCATCGAAGTCGATGGATGGGTCGCGGTGTGCTTCGGTCCGGTTCGCATCGAGACCTATCGCGCGCCCGATCGTCATCGGCATCCGCAGTGTGGTGGTGCCGGTCCCGACATCCGGCGCACCGACGTCGATGTCGTCGCGCTCGTCGATCGCATGATCGCGTACTCCGATCCTTCGTCGACCATCGCCGAAGTACTTGGTGATCCACGAGTGATGACCGGAGTCGGCAACGTCGAACGTTCCGAAGTTCTGTGGTCGGTCGAACTCGATCCGTGGACCGAGTTCGGTGAACTCACCGAGGACGATTGTGAAACTCTCGTCGATGTCGCCCAACGTTTGGCGACGGTCGGTCCACACGGCCTGCACGTCTACGGTCGAGTGGGACAACGTTGCGAGCGTTGCCACGGAACCATCACCAGTACGTCAACAGGGGCCGATCCACGGCCCGTCTACTGGTGTCCCGACTGTCAGACCGATCCCGGTGAGGGGCTCGTGCTGCCGTTGAACCTGCAGCGGGTCGAGGCGCACCCGGCCGAAGCGATGTACTTGAACGATGCGCGCGCCGCTCGCCAGCGCGTTCGGATCTTCGACGATCTACGCGAGTTGGGCTGAATCAGCGCCGGCCGAGAATTCGGTCGACGGTGATCTCGACCACCACGCGATCGTCACGATCGGCCGGAATCCGGTAGCGCTCGGCGTAGGCCGCCACGGCGTTGCGCACTTCCTCGGGTTCGGTCGCCAATCGCACGGATCCTTCGAGGGTGAGCCAACGTGGGCCGTCCACTTGACTGACGGCCGCCCGACCACCGCGACGCGCGTTGGCGGCCTTCACGCTTCCGGCGCGCGTGATCACGCGGGCCACTCGTGTGGCTGGTTCGTAGGTGAATCCGACGGCCACCGCGTGGGGTGATCCGTCGGCGCGTTGGGTCACGAGCACCGCCAGATGACGTTCGCGCAAGAACTCGAGGACCGCGGGTTCGAGAGACGAAGGATCGAGAGCCATCAGTGCGTGGAGATCGATTCGAGAATGTCGAGTTTGGCGGCTCGCCGCGCCGGGAAGATCGCGGCCACGATGCCGACGACGACGGCGGCGATGAGGATGTTGACGATGGTCGACACCGGTACGGCCACGGTTCTCACGAACGAATCGGGGAGGGCGGAGGCCACGGTGGTGCCGAGCGGAATACCGATCACGAGACCGAGGGTCGCCCCGAACACGGCGACGATCACCGCCTCCCAGCGGATGGTGCGCTTGAGCATGCGCCGACTCATTCCGACTGCACGAAGGAGGCCGAACTCACGAGTTCGCTCGAACACCGACAGCGCCATCGTGTTGGCGATACCGAGCACGGCGATACCGATCGAGAAGATCAGAAGTCCGTAGATCACCTGGAGCAGTTGGTTGAACTGATCTTCCTGACTCTGCTGGAACTCGGCCTGATTCTGCACTTCGGCGCTCGGGTAGTCGCCGGCGACGTCCTCGACCGCCCGTCGCGCATCTTCGATGCTCACACCGTCGGCGATCTTGGCCCCGATGAAGAAGTCGACGGGTGGTGCAGTGGTGACGTCGGCCAACAGACCGAGTCCGATGAGCCAATTGCCGGCCACACTCGAGTCGGCGTACACGCCACCGACTTCGAGTTCGGCGGTCCGGCCGTTCTGCCACGTGACCGACACGGTGTCGCCGGTCTGCACGCCGAGATCGCGCGCCGGATCCTCGTGCAACAGGATCCGACCTTCGTCGAGGGACGCGACCGAACCCGACTTGAGGTCGATGTCGACCAGTTCGCCGAAGGCCTCACCATTGACGGCACCGATCTGTTTCTCCTTGCCGTTCACGAGCGCGACCGTGGCCCGGAACGGGCTCACGGCGGAGAGTTCGGGGAGTTCACGTAGTCGTTCGGCGAAGGTGGCCGGCAGACCCTGGAAGTCTCCGGGACCGTTGGCGATGAAGAAGTCGGCGGTGACCGAACCTTCGATCTGATCCTGGAAGGTCCTCTTGACCGACTCGGCCACCACCGACACCGTGCTCACGAGCGCGAGCCCGATCATGAGGGCCGACGCGGTGGAAGCAGTGCGTCGAGGTGTGCGTTGCGCGTTGCGGCTGCCGAGACGTCCGGGGATCGAACGGGTCATGGGCCAGAACGGCAAGGGGAGCACCCGACTGATGACGCGGCTCGCCGGTGCGGCGAACGTGGTGGAGAGGCTCGCTACTCCGAGGAAGAGGAGGACCGCACCGAGGGCCGAGAGACCGAGGGTGCCCGGAGTTCCGCCCGGTTGACCGAAGATTCCCGTTCCGAGCAGCGCGACACCGGCGGCGAGCACGATCGAGCCGACGAGGAGTCGCTTGTTCTTCTGCAGTGCCGAGAAACCGAGTTCGGGACGCATCGCGGCGACCGGCGGAATCCGGCCGGCGCGTAGCGCCGGTATCACGGCGGCCGAGACGGTCACGCCGATGCCCACGAGAGCCGAGACCAAGATCGTGCGGGTCGACACGATGAGCGACGCCGACGGGAAGGCGGCGCCGGTGGCATTGAAGAGCGCGACGATCCCGGTGGCCACTCCCATTCCGGCGAAGATGCCGAGGACCGTGGCCAGTACCGCGACGACGAGTGATTCGCCGATGATCATCGACCGGATCTGACGCGTGCTCGCGCCGACGGCGCGCATGAGAGCCAACTCGCGGAGTCGCTGACTCACGATGATCGCGAAGGTGTTGAAGATGAGGAAGGCGCTGACGAAGAGCGACACGGCGGCGAAGCCGAGGAGCACATTGCCGAAGATCCCGATGATGTCGTTGATCGCGCCGGCCGTCTCCTTGGCGGACTGTTCACCGGTGATCACTTCGATGTCGTCGGGCATCGCGGCGGACACCGCGGCTCGTACGTCGTCGATCGACGCACCTTCGTCGACCGCGATGTAGATCGAGTCGGCGAGACCGTTCGCGCCGAGGAACGAGTCGGCGGTCGCCGGGTCGAAGGCCGCGATCGATGCTCCGCCGCCACCCGATGTGTTGCCGGTTCCGGTCAGGCCGACGAGTTCGAACTGTCCTTTGCCGGTCGGGCCGACGATCGTGACCGTGTCGCCGATTTCGTAACCAGCCCGGTCGGCCGAACTCTTGTCGAGCGCCACCTCCCTGGGACCGCGGGCGATGCGCCCCTCGAGAAGGGTGCGACCGTCGAGTCCGTCGGGTCCGACCCAGGCGATACCGAAGGCCGGTCCGGACGTGACCAGACGGTCACCGTTCTTCTTGATCACGGTCGCACCACGCAGGAGGTTGACCTCGGCGGTGCGAACACCGTCGACCGCGGTGATGGTGTCGACCAGAGTCGCCGACACCGGATCACGATTTGCACGCGCTTCGTCACCGAAGGCGATGGACGAGCGGGCTTCGAGATCGATGCCCTCGCTCAGGGTCGTGAAGAGATCGTTGATCGATTTCTTGACGCTGTCGGTCAGGATGAACGCACCCGACACGAAGGCCACGCCGCTCACCACGGCGAGCACCGTGAGAAGGACGCGCCACTTGCGGGCCAGGACGCCGCGCAGTGTGAGACGGGGGACCGGAGTGGTCATCGTGCGCTCAGGAACCGAACTTCTTCATCCGGTCGAGAACTCGTTCGGCGGTCGGCTCGGTCATCTCGTCGACGATGCGCCCGTCGGCCAGGAAGATCACCCGGTCCGCGTACGCCGCGGCGACCGGATCGTGGGTGACCATAACGATGGTTTGTCCGAGTTCGGTGACGGCCTGTCGCATGAACCGAAGGATCTCGGCGCCCGTCTTGCTGTCGAGGTTGCCGGTCGGTTCGTCGGCGAAGATGATCTTGGGCTTGCTGGCGAGCGCCCGCGCCACCGCGACTCGCTGCTGTTGTCCACCCGACAACTCGCTCGGTCGATGGTCGAGGCGATCGGTCAGATGCACGGCGTCCACGACCTTGTCGATCCAGGCTTGATCGCCTTCCTTACGACCGAGATCGATCGGAAGTGTGATGTTCTCGGCCGCGGTGAGAGTGGGGATGAGGTTGTACGCCTGGAAGATGAAGCCCACTTGTTCGCGCCGCAACGCGGTGAGTTCGCGATCCTTCAGCGTGGAGAGATCGACGTCGCCGATGCGCACCGAACCCGACGTGAGATCGTCGAGGCCGGCGAGACAATGCATGAGCGTGCTCTTGCCCGATCCCGATGGACCCATGATGGCGGTGAAACGACCGGATTCGAACGACACGGTCACGCCGTCGAGGGCTCGGACTTCGCTGTCGGCCTTGCCGTAGATCTTGTACGCGTCGGTCGCCGATGCGGCGACGGTGATGGTGGGGGACGTCGATTCCGACATGGTCCAAGTCTGCCGGTACTCTCGCCTCGATGCACCGTTCGGCCCTGATCGCAGGTCGTTTCGACCCACCGCATCTCGGTCACTCCTACATGATCGAGTGGACACGCGAGCGATGCTCGGATGTGGTGGTGTACGTGAACACCAAGGAAGGTGAAGCGGCTCCCGGCGAGCTGCGGGCGCAATGGCTCGCCGAACTCCACCCGGAAGTGACGGTCGTACGCGTCGAGCATTCGCTCCACAACGACTGGAACGACGAGGAACTCTGGAACAAGTGGATCGACCTCTACCGTGCTTCGTGGCCGCTCGATTCGGGTCCCGACGTGGTCGTGTCGAGCGATTTCTACATCAGTGAGTTGGCCGAGCGGTTGGGGGCCGAGGCGCTGGTGTGCGATCCGGATCGGGTGAACGTCCCGATCAGCGCCACGTTGATACGCAACGACCCATCGGCTCACCTCGAGAAATTGGCTCCCGTGGTTCGCCGATGGGTTGAACAGAACTGGTTGTCGAGCTGAGTTTCCGACCGGTGGTCGGAGACCTACGACTTACTTCTTGTTGGGCTGGGGAAGAACGCGCAGATACGGCTTGACCGTCTTCCAACCCTGCGGGAACAACTGCTTGGCCTCCTCGTCGGACACGGCGGCTCCGATGATGACGTCCTGTCCGTCGGTCCAGTTGGCCGGCGTGGCCACCTTGTAGTTGGCGGTCAGTTGCAACGAATCGATCACTCGCAGAACTTCGTCGAAGTTGCGGCCGGTGGAGGCCGGATAGGTGATCGTGAGCTTGACCTTCTTGTCGGGTCCGATCACGAACACGCTGCGCACGGTCAAGGTGTCGTTGGCGTTGGGGTGGATCATGTCGTACAGATCGCTCACCTTGCGATCGGGGTCGCCGATCATCGGGAAGTTCACCGCGGTGCCCTGGGTCTCGGCGATGTCGCCTTCCCACTTCACGTGGCTGTCGACCGGATCGACCGACAAGCCGATGACCTTCACGTTGCGCTTGTCGAATTCGGGCTTGATGCGCGCCACGTAACCCAATTCGGTGGTGCACACCGGCGTGAAGTCCTTGGGGTGACTGAAGAGCACGCCCCACGAGTTGCCGAGCCACTCGTGGAAATTGATGGTGCCCTGGGTGGTGTCGGCGGTGAAGTCGGGGGCGGTGTCGCCGAGGCGGATGGCCATGGGATCTCCTTGGGTCGGTGCAGCGTGAGCGCTGGGGTGGGCGGGACGCTAACCCTCTAATCCCGACTCAACAACTCGGGAATTGGGAAGGGGAATTCGTCCTGCTCACGGCCGGTCTAGGGTGCGGTACGACTAAGGGGGAAGTCATGGCGACAGGAGGAGTGCCCGGGATCGACCGGGCGTCGGCGGACAAATTGCTCACCACCACGAGGTCGGTTCGTAAGCGCCTGGATCTCGATCGGCCGGTGGAACCGGCGGTGATCGCCGAGTGCATCGACATCGCGCTGCAGGCGCCGACCGGCACCAACGCCCAGAACTGGTCGTTCGTCGTGGTGACCGATCCGGCCAAGCGCAAGGCGATCGCCGAGGCATACCGACGGGGTGGCGAAGTGATGGCCGGTTCGGGTTATCCGCCGCCGCTGCCCCCCGGCGATCCGCGCGAACACGTGATGCCCAAGGTGATGGAGTCGGCCACGTATCTCGGCGAGATCCTCGAGCGTGTGCCGGTCCACGTGATTCCGTGCGTGCAGGGGCGAGTCGAGTCGGTGCCGATGGTGGTTGCCCAAGCGAGCACGTACGGATCGATTCTTCCGGCCGCGTGGAGTTTCATGCTCGCCTTGCGATCGCGCGGTCTGGGCACCGCGTGGACGACGATCCATCTCTTCCACGAGAAGGAGATCGGTGAACTACTTGGCATCCCGAGTGAATGGACGCAGACTGCGCTCTTCCCGGTCGCGTACTACACCGGCGACGATTTCAAACCGGCGCATCGCCTGCCCACGTCGTCGATGACGCACTGGGACTCCTGGGGTAGTCATCGTTGAGCATTCGGGTGGAGCCGAGTGCGATCGCCGATCGACTCGTCGATCGTCCGTACGCCTTCGTGCTCACGAACTCCGCCGATCGCGTGCACGTGGTGTCGTTGCGTCCGCAGGTATCGGCGGACACGCTCGTGTTCGCGGACATCGGTCGTTCGACGACGGCCGATGTGGAACGCAATCCGCGGGTGACCGTCGTGTGGCCTGGATCGACGGGAAGCGGTGAACACGACGCGTATTCACTGATCGCCGACGGTCGGGGCGAGATACGGGCGGGGCAGCTCGTCGTGGTGATCGAAAACGCGGTGTTGCACCGACCGGCGTGACGCTCCGGGGCCGCGCTCAACCGGCGAGCGCCTGACCCAATCGGCGAATCGAACGCTCGTCGATGGGATTGGCCACGACGATCACCTCGTCGGCGCCGGCGTCACCGAGTTCGCGTACCCGCCGGGCGACATCGGAAAGTGTCGCTTCCGGATAGTTCTCGGGCTTGGGACGTTCGTTCGCATCGGCGTCGACCCGCACCAACAAACACGCGCTGCGCTTCACCTCGTTCGGATCGCGACCGAGGTCACGGGTGAGTTCGGTGATCCGGGCGTTGGCCACGGCGAAACCCTCGGCGGTGTTGCCGAACCAGTCGAACCAAGTGTTCCACCACCGCACGTAGGGGAGGGTCGCGCGCAGGACGCGCTCACCGGTCGAACCGACCATGATCCGCTGCTCGTGACGAGCCGTCGGCAACGACACCACGTCATCGACCGAGTGGAAACGTCCCCGCAGACTGACCCGCTCGCCACGCGTCATCCGTTCGATGATGTGGAAGGCCTCCTCGAAGCGGGCGGCGCGCTGGTCGAAGGGCAATCCGAAGGCGTCGAATTCGGGTTGATTCCAGCCGGCACCGATGCCGAGGACGAACCGACCACCACTGACTTCGTTGATCGTGGCCGCCATCTTGGCGATCACGGCCGGCGGATGAAAAGCGAGACAGGCCACGAGCGGACCGAGATCGACGGTTTCGGTCTCGGCGGCCAAGGCCGACAGGAGAGTCCAGGCTTCCCACGGTCCACGTTCGGGTCGGCCATCACCGCGATACAGCAGGTGGTCACCCATCCAGATCGATGCGAAGCCGGATTCCTCGGCGGCCCGAGCCATGCGTACGTATTCGGGCCAGGTCACGACTCGTTCGACCTCGGGGAGTTGGATGCCGACTCGCATGGTGTTCATCGGTTGGAGTCTGCCATCGCACCGACCACTACGGTCTCGTCCGTGGGCCAAGGAACTTCATCGTCGAACCATTCGTTTCCCGACCATCTCGGAGTCCGCAGTGATCCCGAGGCCATCGAGACCGAATGGATGCGCGCCGTTCTCGAAGCGACCGGGGTCGCCGGTGACGCGCGACTCGAGCGAAGCGAGTTCGGTGGTTACGTCGGCACGGGTCAGACCGGTTGCAACGCGCGTTTTCACCTGACGTGGAGCGACCCCACCGGCCGACCGGCGACGATCATGGGCAAGTTCCCCTCGCGCGACGAAACGGCGCGGCTCACCGGTTTCGGTGGCACCGCGTACATCACCGAGTGGAACTTCTATCGCAACTTGGCGCACACGGTCGACGTGCGCGCGCCGAAGTGTATGCACGCGGCCTTCGATGCCGCCGAGCCCGGGTTCTGTCTGATCATGGAAGACCTCGCCGGCTCGGAACAGGGCGATCATTTCGCCGGACTCACGGCGGACGAAGCGGCCCTGGCGATCGACCAAGCGGTCAAGTTGCACGCGCCGCGTTGGGGAGACGCGACCCTCGCCGATTCGTGGCCGCAACCTTCTACCGAGGACGAGCGCGCCGAGCGGTTGCAAATGTTCTATTCGATGCTGCTCCCGGCGTTCCTCGAGCGCCTCGGGGCTCGGCTCGACGCGTCGATCGTCGACTTCGTGCAGAAGTTCGCGGCCGGCGTCGGTCGTTGGGCGCGTGGCACCGGCTCACCGCTGACGGTCGCGCACTACGACTTCCGACCCGACAACTTCCTCTTCGCCCGTTCACCCGGGGCGCCACCGCTCGTGGTCGTCGATTGGCAGACCGTGAACCAGGGAATGGGCATGGTCGACGTCGCGTATCTGGTGGCGAGCAGCTTCCATCCCGATCGCCGGGCCGATGCCGAGCGAGCTCTCGTCGAGTCGTATCGGGAGCAGTTGACGGCCCGGGGAATCACCTACGACTTCGACACGTGTTGGCGCGACTACCGGTTCGGTGCGCTGTGGGGGCTGATCATCACCGTGTTGGCCACCTCGATGGCCGCCCGTACCGAACGAGGTGACGATCTCTTCGTCTACATGGCCACCCAATACGGTCGGCAGTGCATCGATCTGGAGTCACTCGACCTCCTGGGGTGATCCGCCAACCCCGGTAGCGGCTAGAAATGGCATGATCGGTCACGACAAGGGGGCGTCATGACGGCACAGCAGGGGACGACGACTTTCGATCCCGACGCGCTACGCGACAAGTACCGGCTGGAGCGCGACAAGCGTCTGCGCGCCGACGGCAACGAGCAGTACATCGAGATCGCCGGTCGCTTCGCTCATTACCTGGAGGATCCGTACGTCGCGCCGGTGGAGCGCGGTCCGCTCTTCGACACCACCGAGGTGATCGTGATCGGCGGCGGATTCGGTGGGCTGCTCGCCGCCGCTCGTCTGCGGGAGGCCGGTATCGAGAGCCTGCGCGTCGTGGAGAAGGGTGGCGACTTCGGCGGCACCTGGTACTGGAACCGCTACCCGGGCGCGGCCTGTGACGTCGAGTCGTACATCTATCTGCCCCTCCTCGAAGAAGTCGGTTACATCCCCAAGGAGAAGTACTCGCGCGCGCCGGAGATCCTCGCCCACAGCCAGGCCATCGGCCGACACTTCGATCTGTATCGCAATGCTTGTTTTCAGACCGAGGTCACCGAGGTTCGCTGGGACGAGAACGACCGCGTCTGGATCGTCGCCACCAACCGTGGCGATCGTATGAAGGCGCGCTTCGTGGTGATGGCCAACGGCCCTCTTCACCGGCCCAAACTCCCGGGTATTACTGGCGTGGAGTCGTATGCCGGGCACTCGTTCCACACGAGTCGGTGGGACTACGACTACACAGGCGGAACCTCCGACGGAGGCCTCGAGAAGTTGCGCGACAAGCGCGTCGGCATCATCGGCACGGGTGCCACGGCGGTGCAGTGCGTACCGCACCTCGGCGCGCACGCCAAAGAGCTCTACGTCTTCCAGCGCACGCCATCGTCGATCGACGTGCGTAACAACCGACCGACCGATCCGGACTGGGCGCAGTCGCTGCGTCCGGGCTGGCAACAGGAGCGCATGGACAACTTCAACGCGCTCGTGTCGGGTGGTTTCGCCGAGGAGGATCTCGTCAACGACGGCTGGACCGACATCATCGGCAACCTCCTGATTCGTCTGCGTCAGGAAGCATCACCCGACCTCTCGCCCGAGGGTTTGGCCCGCAACCTCGAGTTGGCCGACTTCGAAAAGATGAATCAGATCCGTTCGCGGGTCGACGAGATCGTGGCCGACTCCGGGACCGCCGAAGCTTTGAAGCCCTGGTATCGCCAGTTCTGCAAGCGCCCGTGCTTCCATGACGATTATCTCGCCACCTTCAACCGTCCCAACGTCCACCTCGTCGACACCGAGGGGCGAGGAGTCGAGCGCATCACGGACAAGGGCATCGTGGCCAACGGCACGGAGTACGAGATCGATTGCTTGATCTACGCCACCGGATTCGAAGTCGGAACCGAGTACACGCGTCGGGCCGGCTACGAGGTGTACGGCCGCGACGGTGTGTCACTGACCGAGAAGTGGGCCGACGGTGCCCGCACTCTTCATGGTTTCCACACCACGGGGTTCCCGAACTGCTTCATCGTGAGCAACATCCAGTCGGGCTTCACCGTGAACTTCCCGCACATGCTGAACGAGCAGAGCAAGCACATCGCCTACATCCTGAGTGAAGTGTCGAAGCGTGGGGTGAGCACCATCGAAGCCACGCCGGCCGCCGAAGAGGACTGGGTGCGAACCATCATCAACATGTCGCAGTTCAACCAGCGCTTCCTCGAGTCGTGCACGCCGGGTTACTACAACAACGAGGGCAAGCCGGCCGATCGCGCAGTGCAGAACGGCAGTTACGGTGCCGGCCCAGTGGCCTTCGTGGGTGTGCTCGAGAAATGGCGGGCCGAAGGTTCGCTCGCCGGACTCGCGCTCGACGCCTGACCTTCGGACGAGCGAAGGGAGAGTCGTGGACACCCGCGCCCGACACGTCAATCACGACTCGGGCCCGATGAAGTGCCCGGTCGATCTCGAGTCGGTCGATCTGTTCGCTCCCGGCGCGCCGGAGCACTGGTACGAGATGTACGAGATCCTCCACCGCGATGCACCGGTGCTGCGCGTCGTCGGCGGAGGGTTGAAACCGGGGACCGACGCATTCGTCCTGACCAAGCACGCCGACATCGCAACGGTGGTGAAGGATCCCGAACGATTCACCGTCATGGGGCAAAGGCGCGTCAACGACTGGGCCGACGAGGGCCTCACGGCCGAGGCCGCCTACGAGGTGTCGCGCAACTTGATGACGGCTTCGATGGTCTCGCTCCGCCCGACCCAGGAGATGTACATCCGCCATCGCAAGGAACTCACCGATCCGTGGGTGGGTACCGGCGCGTCGCGGCACCGTGAGTTGATCGCGCGGCTCGCCCACGAACTCGTGGACGAATGGATCGACGACGGATCAGTCGAGTTCGTCAGCCGTTTCGCCCGTCCACTGCCCCAGCGTGTGTTCGCGGCCATCCTCGGGTTCCCGCGCTCCGACATCCCTCTGCTCGCCGAGTGGGGGACCGCAATCGTCATACCGTTCGTGCACGGCACCGGACTCAAACACGAGATCACTGCCGAGCAAGCCAAGGAGATGCACGCCCGACTCGCCGGATTCCAGGACTACGTGTACGAACACGTGCGGGCCAAGCGAGCGAACCCGCAGGACGACATGGTGAGTTTCCTTTGCGACGTGCACTACGAAGCGCTGGATCGCAAACTCACCGACCTCGAGATCGCTGGCATCGTGCACGCGATGATCATCGGCGCGCTCGAGACCACGCAGTACGCGCTCGAGGAACAGGCTCAGCTCCTGTGTGAGCATCCGGATCTGTTCCACGCTTTGCGGGCCGACCGGTCGAAGGTGCGGGCGTTCACCGAGGAGGCCATGCGTCTGCGTTCGCCGACTCATGGGTTGTCGACCCGGATGACTTCGCGGGACGAAGTGTTCCAAGGCGTTCCGTTGCCGGCCGGATCGCTTCTGCATCTGCGATTCGGAGCAGCCAACGTGGATCCGACGGAATTCGAGTGTCCGTTCGATCTCGATCTCGACCGCGACGGTCTCACGCGCCACCTCGCGTTCTCGGCCGGACCGCGAGTGTGTCCGGGCGCGAATCTCTCGCGTATCGAACAGCAAGTGGCGTGGGGAGTTCTGCTCGACCGGCTGGAAGAAATCCACTACGGCGCCGACAACGACTGGCGTCATCAGCCGGGCATCATGCTCGGCACGACCAAGGTCAACCTCGACTTCCGCCGCGCCGCCGCGACGGGCGGATCCGACTAGTAGTCGAATCCGCACTCAGGTCGGAGTCATCCGATCGAGGAGATCGTCGAGATCGGCCACCGCCACCCCGATCGTCTGGTCGGCGATTCCGAAGGGGAGAAGTAGCAGGTTCTCGTGACGCAGCGAGCCGCACGAGTAGACGACATTGGGGACGTAGCCGTCCTGTTCGAGTTCGGTGGGGGCGAGGAGCGGATCGTCGAGGGTGGCGATCACCCGGGTCGGATCGTCGCGGTCGAGCAGGATCGCCGACATGCAGTAGGTGCGCATCGGCCCGACGGCATGGGTGAGCACCAACCAACCGGCTGCGGTCTCGATGGGCGAGCCGCAATTACCGAGCTGTACGGCCTCCCAGGCACGACGCGGAAGTTGGATGTCGATCGACTCGTCCCAGTATTCGAGGTGGTCGGACACCGAAATCGAGTTCGTCTCGCGGTCGGCCCGCGACAACGCGACGAAGCGCCCACCGATCCGTCGAGGAAAGAGGGCCAGGCCCTTGCCGCGCGCGGCGCGTCCCGACGCCGGGGTCGCATGGAAGGTGAGGAAGTCGCGGGTGGAGAGCAACTGTTGCGAGATGTCGACTCCGTCGAATGCGGTGTAGGTCGCGAAGTACACCGGACCCAACTGAGGATCGTCGAAGAGCACGAAGCGGGCGTCTTCCATGCCGCGCCACTCGGCCGGACTGTGCGGCCAGATGATCCGTTCCGACAGATCCGATCGCTCCGAGAACGAGACCGAATACGTTCGATCGGCGATGTCGTGGAAGTGACGGGCGGTCACTTCGGCGTTGCGGTAGGTGTCACGGTCGTGCAGGAGTCGGTTGATCTGCTCCTCGAGTTCGGAACGGGTGAACACGTCGCCCAACTGATGCATGACGTAGCGCGCGTTCTCACCGAAGTCGTCCATGGACTCGAGCAATCCGAGAAAGGCCCGATGTCGAAGCCGGCCTTCGGCGTGCAGGCCGGTGTCGAGATTGGGCCCGGGATCGTCGATGCTGACGTTTCCCATGAGGTCGATGATTCCCGTGCGGAAGCCGATCGAGGAACGGTGGCCTTCTCCGATGCACCGAACGCTCATCACGAACCGCATCTGACCCGGCTCCAGACCGGACTGATCGATGTGCTTCACCACCGATGGGTTGGTGAGGGCAGCCCCCTCTACCGAGAACTCGTGGGTGAAGTACGCGCCGATCAGTTTCCATCGGTCATCGGAGAGTCGGATCGGTGCGTCGAGCCGGGTGGCCACCCGGTGCGCGTGGAGATCGAACCAATGGTCGATGTCGTGATGGCGGTCGATGAAACGCATCTGCACGTCGGCCAGAGCCTGCTCGACTTCGGTGTCGCTCAGCTCGAGTACGCGGTCGAGCACCGCGCTGGCGCGTGACTGCGTTGCGCCGAAGTCCTCCTGACCCGGGATGAACAAGCGGGCGAATACCCGGCTCGGATCGGGTCGCAGATGGATCCCGGTGCGAACGGCGATGACCGACGGATCGGGTCGGGGGAGAAGGGTCATCGGACGAGTTGGTCGACCCGCTGTTGGATCTGCAGCGTGGAGATCATCGCCAGTGTCGACTCGGCCCCCTGATTCAGATTTCGTCCGTGCGGTTGAAGCCCGTCGTAGCCACCACC
>Ga0255083_1000166_pt1 | contig 15757 bp, 9 predicted proteins | sample Colum_Colum_RepC_FD_188460 | JGI IMG/M metagenome (GOLD analysis project Ga0255083, IMG submission 188460) | Freshwater microbial communities from Columbia River, Oregon, United States - Colum_Colum_RepC_8h | ecosystem: Environmental > Aquatic > Freshwater > River | place: USA: Oregon | collected...
ACGCTGAGTTCTTCAAATCGAAGGCGCCCAAGGCCTTCGCCATGCAAGACGACGCGAAACCGGCCGATATGCCGATCTACGTGCGCGGCAATCCCTACGCCCCCGCCGCCGTCGTCCCCCGCGGCGCCCTGCGCGTCGCCTCCTGGGACAAGTTCCCCGCGATACCGGCCGGCCAAAGCGGCCGCCTTCAACTCGCGGAATGGATCACCGATCGTCGTAACCCGCTGACGGCCCGCGTGACGGTGAATCGTCTCTGGCAGAAGCTCTTCGGCGAGGGCCTCGTCCGCAGCGTCGACTATTTCGGCGAACGCGGCGAACGCCCCTCCCACCCCGAACTGCTCGACCACCTGGCGACGCGCTTCATGGCCGACAGGTGGTCGCAGAAACGTTTCCTGCGAGGACTCGTCCTTAGCCATGCCTACCGACTCAGCAGCGCCAACCACGCCGAAGGCCTCAGCCTCGACCCGGAGAACCGCCTGTTCTGGCGCATGAATCGCCAACGCCTCGAAGCCGAAGCCATCCGCGACTCCTTACTCAGGGTCAGCGGCGAACTCGCGACCAAGTCGGGCGGCCCTTCTCTCGCCCTCGAGATCATCGAGAACACTGGCGCCCTCGCGGCTGCGGGCATCAATCCGCCCAGCTACCACCATCGCAGATCGCGCCCGTCCCAGGAATTCGAACGCACGGTCTACCTCCCGGTGATGCGGAACGGACCGTCTTCCGCGGACAAGATCCGCAGCTTCTTCGACTTCGTCGACCCGGCCAGCATCACCGGTCAGCGCAACCAGACCGTGATGCCCACGCAATCGCTCTTCCTCCTGAACAACGACCTGGTCCGTAAGCGGGCCGGGGCCCTGGCCAAACAGCTGATCGCCGCGCATGCGAACGAGGATGCCCGCCTCGAGTCGCTTTGGCTGCGGGCGTGGAATCGTCCGATCACCGCCGAGGAGCGGACCAACGCCCGTAACTTCCTGCAGGAGATCACCCCGCTGCTCAAGACGCCACGTGCGCCCGATGCCCTAGAAACCGCCCGCTGGCAGGAACTCTGCCACAGCCTGCTGGCCTCCAACGCCTTCATCTACCGACTTTAAAGCCCCACGCCCATGCTCCCCCCCCTCAGCCGACGTCAGATGCTGCAGCGCACCGCCTGCGGTTTCGGCGCCCTCGCCTTCCACGACCTCCTCCAAGCGGCCGTCACTCCGACTTCTCCCTACGCCAATGGGGTCGCCCCCAAGGCCAAGCGCGTGATCTTCCTCTTCATGCAGGGCGGCCCCTCGCAGATCGATCTCTTCGATCCGAAATCCTTCATCAACGATCGCCACGGGAAGAGCATCGACTCGCCTCTCCCGAAGCAAATCACCCAGGTGGGCACGGAAAAGTTCCTCGCCCTCGGCACCCAGGCTCCCGTCCGGCCTCGTGGCCAGAGCGGCATGATGATCTCCGACCTACTCCCGCACCTCGCGACCGTCGCGGACGACATCTGCCTCCTCCGCGGGATGAACGCGGATAATCCGCAGCACGCCGGGGCGACCCAGCAGTTCCACACGGGCACCTTCACCGAAGTCCGCCCGTCGATGGGCTCCTGGATCAGTTACGGCCTCGGCACCGAGAACCAGAATCTCCCCAGCTTCGTCACCATCCACCCCCAAGGCATCCGGACCTACGACAATTCGTTCCTCCCGGCCGCTCACCAAGGCACCAGCCTGACCGTACCGGCGAGCGCCCAAAGCCTGCCGGTCGAAAACCTTCGTAACGTCTCCGAAAGCGATGCCATCCAGCGCAAGCGCCTCGACCTCATCCAGCGGATGAATCGCCAACTGAAGAGCGATATCGTCGGCGATGAAAGCATGGAAGGCATGATCAAGAGCATGGAACTGGCCTTCCGCATGCAGACGACCACCCCGGAGATCGTCGACCTCTCCAAGGAATCCAAGGCGACCCTCGACCTCTATGGCGTCGGCGGCAAGGACACCGATAAGTTCGGCCGCGCCTGCCTCCTCGCCCGCAAGCTCAGCGAATCCGGCGTCCGCTTCGTACAGGTGAGCATCGGCGGCTGGGATCACCACGGCGATATCCGCGGCAACCTCCCCAAGCTCTGCGCCCAGACCGACCAACCCGTCGCCGCGCTGATCAAGGACCTGAAGTCCCGCGGCCTGCTCGAAGACACGCTCGTGATCTGGAGCGGAGAATTCGGCCGCACGCCATGGAGCCAGGACCTCAGTGGCAAGTCCCCTATCGATAAGCACGGCCGCGAACACCAACCCGAGAGCTTCTGCTCCTGGATGGCCGGCGGCGGCGTCAAGGCGGGCCTGACCTACGGCGAAAGCGATGAGATGGGCTTCCGCACGGTCGCCGGCAAAGTTCACGTCCACGACCTCCATGCGACCATCCTCCACCTGCTCGGCGTCGACCATCTGAAACTGACCGCTCGCCACCTCGGCCGCGACTTCCGCCTGACCGATGTCTACGGCGAAGTCGTGAAGGAGATCATCGCCTGAGCTACGCCCCACGCAACGAAGAGAAGATCGGCGCTGCTTGGTCTGCTCCTCCCTCCTTAAACCTATGAAAGCCGTTCTCGCCTCCCTTCTCGTCGCCGCTTCCGCCTTCGCGGAAATCCGCACGGAGACCGTCACCGTGACGATGCGCGACGGCATCAGGCTCACCGCGGACGTCTATCGCGATGACGCGGTACCGCAGGCGCCGGTGATCCTCATGCGCACGCCTTACGACCGCACGAAGGCCAAGGGCACCGGGCTGAAATTCGCCAAGGCGGGCTATGTCGCGGTGATGCAGGATTGCCGCGGCACCCGTGCGTCCGAAGGCGTGATGGCGCCCTACAATAACGAGGGTCAGGACGGGTATGACACCATCGAATGGATCACCCGTCAGCCTTGGTGCAGCGGTCGCGTGGGCATGCATGGAGGCTCCTATGTCGGCGCCGTGCAGTGGCAGGCGGCCGCGGAGCATCCGCCCGGACTCGCCGCCATCGCCCCGCAGGCGACCTGGAGCAGCTTCTACCGTAACCTCTACCTCGGCGGCTCCGTCAGGCTTTCGCTCATCGCAGGCTGGATCGCCGGCAATACGCCCAAGCCGGCCGACGCCATCAGGGCCGACATGGATTCCGCCCTGATGCGCCTGCCGCTCAGCGAGGTGGATAACGCCATCGGCTGGGACATGCCCTGGCTCGACGCCTATCTCACGCATCCCGAGCCGAACGGCTTCTGGACGCGACTCGACCTGACGGAACGCCTTCCCGAGCTGCAGATGCCCGCGATCCATGTCGTCGGCTACTACGACTTCTTCTCGCGTGAGTCCGTCGACAACTTCCGGATCATGCAGCAGAAGGCGCATGACCCAAAGACCCGCCAGCAGCAGCGGCTCATCCTCGGCCCGTGGGACCACGGTACCATTGGTAAGACGAAGGTCGGCGAAGTGGATTTCGGCGCTGAGGCGGCGCTCGACACCCTGGCCCTCCAACTCGATTGGTTCGATCGCCACCTCAAGCAAGACCCCGCCGCGCTTGCCAAGCCCTTCCCGCCTGTGCGGTATTTCTCCATGGGTGACAACGTCTGGCGCGATGCCCAGACCTGGCCCCCCGAAGGCTTCACTCCGACGTCGTTCTACCTGAGTTCGCAGGGCAAAGCCAACTCACGCCAAGGCGATGGGCGACTCACCCGTGAAGCCCCCCAGGGCCATTCATCCGCCGACACCTTCCGTGCGGACCCCGCGAAGCCGACTCCTTCCAATCCTATAACTAAAGAGCGCCCCCTCAAGGCCGCCGTGTGGGGCCCGGTCGACCAACGCGCCACCGAGGATGGCCAGGATGTCCTGGTCTACACGAGCGAGCCACTGACGGCACCGCTCACCTTCGCCGGCAATGCCGAAGCCAAGCTGCACGTCAGCACCGACACTCCGGATGCCGATTGGGCGGTCAAACTCATCGACGTGCACCCCGACGGCTTCGCCCAGAACATCGCCCGCGGCATCTTACGCGGCCGCTATCGCAACAATTTGCTCAAGCCAACGCTGATGCAGCCGGGCCAGGTCTACGAGATCACGGTCGACCTCGGACCCGTCGCCGCGACCCTCGCCCCCGGTCACCAGCTCCGCGTGGATATCAGCGGCGCCGACTTCCCGCTCTACGACCGTAATCCGAATACCGCCGAAGGCATCTTCGGACGCAAGACCGCCGTCGCCACCGAGCAAGTGCACCATAAGCCCGGCGCCCTCTCGCGCATCGTGCTGCCGGTGAAGTGAGCCGGGAACCAAGGACGACGAACAAAGCAAATGCGTTTGCATCAAGCCTTCCTCTACACCGTCCTCCTTCTCTTGCCGCTAGCCGCTTTACTCGCTGCTGATAAGCCCCTAGGCGCATGGCAACCGCTCGTCCGGACGGAATCATGGAACGAGCAATGGCCGGACGCCTCCGGCAAGGCGGAGACCCGCAAGGTGACGGCCGAGGTCTGGACGCAGGCCATGCAGGCCTCGCTCGACGCCCAAGGCACGCTCCACATCCCCGCGCGCGCTCAGCCCTACTATCTCGACGGACCGCTGGTCTTGAAATCCGGTCATAAGCTCAGCGCCGACCCGACAGCCGAAATCCGCCTCAAGCCGAACAGCAACACGTGCATGGTGCGCAACGAACATGTCGTCACCCTGAACACCAAGCCCGTGCCAGGCGATCAGCCCTGCGACGCCGATATCTCCATCGAAGGGGGCGTCTGGTCGACCCTGGCGAATAACGCCAGCTTCAACGGTAACCAACTCGGCCTTTCCGCGAAGACCGATCCCGCCTTCGGCACGCACGGCGTCATCCTGCTTCAGAACGTCCGCCGCGTCTCGGTGAAGAACCTCACCATCCGCCAAAGCAGGCCCTTCGGAGTGCATCTGGCGAACGCGCGGGAGTTCAGGATAGAAAACATCACCTTGGAGGAAACCCGCCGGGACGGCGTGCATGTGAACGGACCCGCCAGCGATGGCCTCATCCGGGGCGTACGAGGCGATCCGCACGACGATAACGTCGCGCTCAATGCCTGGGAGTGGAAGAACTACGCGCCCAGCTATGGCCCGATCGAGCGCATCGTCATCGAAGACATCACGGGGGCGCCCGATGGCGTGGCCTCCGCCAGAGCCATCCGCCTCCTGCCTGGGGTCAAACGTTTCCCGGACGGCACGACGCTGGCCTGCCCCATCACGGATATCACGCTTCGCCGCATCACGGACATCCGTGAATTCAAGCTCTACGACCAACCTAACCTTGAACTTGGTCGCGCCAACGATTTCAGCGCCGCCATCGGCACGCTGAAGAACATCCGGTTTGAAAAGCTCACGTTCAATCACCCCGGAAAGATCGAAGTCCACGCCGACACCGACGGGCTCACCGTTCAGGAAGTCCGTGTGCTTCACCCCATCACCCCCGACTGGCATCTCCTCGCCATCGGACCGTTATCGGTGACCTACAAGCGAGGTGGACCGAACGCACCGGAGAAATGGGTCGAAATCTTCTCTCCAGACCTCGACTGCACCGTCCGCAACCTCAAGGTCGCCGGAGTCCACGCCGAAGGTTCCCCGACCGACCTACCCTTCGATCAAGCCGTCAAAGTCATCGTGCAGAAGCCCAACGCCGATTACCCTAAGACCACGCCCAAGGGCGGCTCAGGCAAAGGCATCCTGATCCGCTAAGATATGAACCAAGGACGACGAACATGAATATTCATCAAGCTTTCCTCTCCGCCCTGCTCCTCGCCTCCGCGGCGCTGCCCGCCGCCGAGCCGATCACGAACTCCCTCGGCATGAAGCTCGTGCGCATTGAGCCGGGCACGTTCACGATGGGCCAGGACGGGCCGCCGATTTCCGGCAACGGGAACATGGCGACCCATCCTGCGGAATTCTCCAAGGCGGAGTGGGATGAGAAGCCGGCTCATCGCGTGGTCTTGACGCAACCTTTCCATATGGGCGTCACCGAGGTCACGCTCGGGCAATTCCGCCAGTTCATGCCCGGCTTCCGTAAGGACAAGGGCGCGGATGACGAAGCCGTGCATGCCATTACTTGGACCAAAGCCGCGGCTTTCTGCGAGTGGCTTTCGAAAAAAGAAGGAAAGCCCTACCGTCTGCCGACCGAAGCGGAATGGGAGTATGCCTGCCGCGCAGGCACCCGGTCGCTGTTCCACACCGGCGACAGTTTGCCAGCCGGACACCAGAAGTGGTTCGGACGCCGAGGTTGGCGCGAGCTGTACTTCCCCGACGGCAAGATGCCGCCCGAGTATGCGTGGCAGGACGGCCCGACCTCGCTGAAAGTAGCCCAGAAAGCCCCCAACGCTTGGGGTCTGCATGACATGCATGGGAATCTGGCCGAGTGGTGCGCCGACTGGTACGGCCCTTATGCGAGCGGCGAGCAGACGGACCCGTTAGGTCGTAGCGACGGGGACTTCAGGATTTTCCGCGGAGGCAGTCATTCGATGCTTACGAGCATGGTGCGCTCGGCGAATCGCGGTGGGTGGATTCCGGATTCCGCCAGTCCTTGGGTCGGTTTCCGCGTGGTCTTGGGCGAACAACCCAAAGGCGCGCTGCTACCGCCGCCGAAGCCGCCGGCGATCGCGCAGAAAATCAGCCAGGAAAGCCCCGTCATCATCCCGCGGCCGAAGGACCAGCCCTTCATGGAAGGGCCGCGTCAGTACCGTCAGGTCCCGCCAGGCGAGGTCGGTCCGCTTTTCGCCCGGCACAATCATAGCCCAGGACTCACGGAGTGCCCTAACGGCGACCTGCTCGTGACCTGGTTCACCTGCGTCAGCGAGCCCGGCCCCGAACTCGCCAACGGCGCGAACCGCCTCCGGCTCGGGGCGAAGGACTGGGAAACGCCTGCGCCGTTCTGGGATGCGCCCGACGTGAACGACCATGCGCCGAAGCTCTGGTGGGACGGAGACAGGACGATCATCCACTTCGCCGAAGCCCGCGGCTTCGCCGACGTGATTTTCCGCACCTCCACGGACAGCGGGGCGACCTGGAGCAAGGCCAGGGTCTTCATCCCGGCGGGCGAGACCAGCAACAATGTCATCCGCACCCGCGAGGGCGTGCTCGCGATCGCGGTCGACAATCACTCCATCGTCATCAGCCGGGACAACGGCCAGACGTGGAAACAAAACGGAGCCTGGCGCAGCAACAAAGTGGATGTGCGCCCCGGTGGCAGCGGCCCATGCATCGCTGGCATCCATGCGCCGCTCGTGCAGCTCGCCGACGGACGTCTCATGGCGATGGGTCGCTTCGATGATGTGACCGACCAGGAGCGCTTTGGGTTCAAGATGCCCGTCAGTTACTCCAGCGACCTCGGCGAAACGTGGAGCTATGCCGCCAGCGAGTTCCCCGTCGTTAGCAACACGCAGCGCCCCGTGCTCCTGCGGCTCAAAGAAGGCCCCATCGTGCTCTGCTCCTTCACCGACCAAGCCCGCGATCTCAAGAAAGGTCTCGGCGGAAAAGGCATGACCTTCAAGAAGACCGAGGGAGACTTCAACGGCGTGGGTCTCTTCGCCGCCGTGAGCTACGACGAAGGCAGAACGTGGCCTGACCGTCGGCTCATCGTCGGCCCCGACGAGAATATGACCAACTCAAGAGGCGTGCCGCCGAACACGAATGGCTACCTTGCCATCACCCAGACTCGCGACGGCCTGATCCAGCTCATCAACAGCCAGAAACACTATCGCTTCAACCTCGCATGGCTCCAAGCCCTGCCCGCTGCCCCGAAGAAATGAACCAAGAACGACGAACCAAGCACATGCGTTTTCATCAATCTTTCCTCTCCGCCCTGCTGCTCGCCGCCGCTGCCCTGCCCGCCGCCGTCTCCTTCGAGTCGGAAGTGAAGCCGATCTTCGAGAAGCACTGCGTGGAGTGCCACGGACCGAAGAAACAGAAGAGCGAGTTCCGGCTCGATGACCGCGAGGTCGCCCTGCACGGCGGGGACAACCACGCCCCGAACATCCTGCCGGGCAAGGCCGCCGAGAGCCCGCTCATCAAGTTCGTGACGACCACAGACCGCGACACGCGCATGCCCCCGAAAGGCGACCGACTCAGTGCCGCCGAGGTCGACACGCTGAAGCGCTGGATCGCCGAAGGCGCCGTCTGGCCGGAGTCCGCGTCCCTGAAAAAGACCGACCCGCTCGACTGGTGGTCATTGAAGCCCCTGGCGAAGCCCGCCCTGCCCTCCGGCGATGCCGCTCACCCCATCGACCGCTTCGTCCTGGCGAAGCTCGAGGAGAAACGCCTGCAGCCCTCCGCCACGGCCGACGCCCGCACCATTCTACGTCGCCTGAACTTCGACCTGATCGGCCTGCCCCCGACGGCCGAAGAACTCGCGGCTTTCGAGAAAGAAGCCGCCCAAGACCTACCCGCCGCCATCGGCCGGGCCGCCGACCGCCTGCTGGCCTCGCCCCGCTATGGCGAACGCTGGGGCCGCCACTGGCTCGATGTGGTCCACTACGGCGACACCCATGGCTACGATAAGGACAAGCTCCGCCCCAATGCCTGGCCCTACCGCGACTACGTGATCCGCTCCTTCAACGACGACAAGCCCTACGCTCGCTTCGTCGAAGAACAACTGGCCGGCGATACGCTCTACCCCGCGACGGCCGACGGACACATCGCCCAAGGATTCATCTCCGCCGGACCTTGGGACTATATCGGCCACGCCGAACTCCCGGAGACCAAGCTCGACGGCAAGATCGCCCGCGCTCTGGACCGAGACGACATGGTCTCGAATACGACCGGCGCCTTCCTGGCGACGACCGCCCAGTGCGCCCGCTGCCACAACCATAAGTTCGATCCGATCAAGCAGGAGGACTATTACCGTCTCCAAGCCGTCTTCGCCGCCCTCGACAAGGCCGATAAGACATTCGACGTCGACCCGGAGGCGGCCAAGCGGCGTGCCCCGCTGGTCACCGAACGCACCCGACTCGACGGCGAGATCAAGACGCTCAACGAGAAGATCGCGACGAACGACTCCCGCCGCGTGACGCTCATCGGCAAGATCATCGATGAATTGAAGCAGGGCACCGCCGCCGTGGAACGCCTAGAATACGGTTACCATAGCGCCATCTCCAAAGAGCAGTCCGCTACGAAGTGGGTCCAGGTCGACCTCGGCGTCGCTCGCGAACTCACCGAAGTCGTCCTGACGGGCTGCCACGATACCTTCAACAACATCGGCGCGGGCTTCGGCTTCCCGGCCCGCTATAAGGTCGAACTCTCCGACGACGCGAAATTCGCCCAAGGTGTGACGAGCATCGCCGACTTCACCGCCGCCGATATCCCGAATCCTGGCGTGAAGCCGCAGCGCTTCCCGCTGGCCAAACTGAAAGGCCGCTACCTACGCGTGACAGCCACCAAACTCGGCCTTCGTAAGAACGATTACATTTTCGCCTTGGCCGAACTGCAGGCCATCGACCCCAAAGGACGCAATGTCGCCTTGGGCGCCAACGTGACGTCGCTCGATAGCATCGAAGCCGGCCCGCGCTGGGGACGACTCAACCTGACCGACGGCTACTTCTACGGTCCGAAGTCCGAACGCGACGACGCCCGTATCGCGCTCCTCGAACGTGAACGTGCCGAGATCCGCAAGGGTTCGAACAAGGTCGCCCCGGCCGACAGCGCCCGCCTCGCCGAACTCACCGCAGCCCGTGCCAAGGTCGCGAAGGAACTCGCCACTCTCCCGACTCCGCAAGTCGCCTACGTGGGCACGATCCACAAAGGCACCGGCTCCTTCGCCGGCACGGGCGCCAACGGCGGCAAGCCTCGTCCGATCTTCGTCCTCAAGCGCGGTGATGTCAGCAGCCCCGACAAGGAAGTCGGCCCGGGCACCCTGCCCTTCACCAAGGAACTGACCTCTCAGTTCAATCTACCCGCTGACGCCCCAGAAGGCGCCCGTCGCGTGGCCTTGGCCAAGTGGATCACCGATGACCTTAACCCGCTCACTTGGCGCGTTATCGTCAATCGCGTCTGGCATTACCACTTCGGCCGCGGCTTGAGCGATACGCCGAACGACTTCGGACGCATGGGCAGCACGCCTACACACCCAGAACTCCTCGACTGGCTGGCCGTCGATTTCCGCGACAACGGCCAGTCGCTCAAGAAGCTCCATCGTCTCATCGTCACGAGCGCGACCTATCGTCAGTCTTCGCTCGGCAACCCGGCCAACGAGAAGATCGACACGAGCAACGCCTTCCTCTGGCGCATGAACCGCCGCAAGCTCGAGGCCGAAGCGGTTAATGACTCGGTGCTCGCGGTCGCCGGCAAGCTCGATCTCACGATGGGCGGCCCGGGCTTCCAGGACTTCGTCATCGATAAGCCGCAGCACTCTCCTCACTACGAATACGACCAGCATGACGTCGAGGACCCGAAGTCCCATCGCCGCTCGGTCTACCGCTTCATCGTCCGCTCCCAGCCCCAGCCCTTTCTCACCGTACTGGATTGCGCCGACCCCTCCATGTCGGTCGCCAATCGTAATGAGACCGTCAACGCGCTGCAGGCGCTCGCGATGCGTAATAACCGCCTGACGGTCGCGATGGCCAAGCACTTTGCGGCCCGCGTGGCCAAGGAAGCCTCCGCCCCGCCCGCCCAGATCGACCTAGCCTTCCGCCTCGCGCTGGGCCGTCCGCCGTCCACGAGCGAAGCCGAAGCGATGTCGGGCTATGTCCGCGAGCACGGCCTGACCAACCTCTGCCGACTGATCTTCAACCTGAACGAATTCAACTTCGTCGACTGACCATGAACGACTCTCCTTACCATCGTCAGTCCGGCGTCACCGCGATGAACCGTCGTGACTTCCTGTTCACCTCCGGCGGCGGCCTCGGCGGCATCGCCCTCGCCAGCCTGCTCGGACAGGAATCGCTCCTCGCCGCTACGCCCACCAGCGGCGTCCTCCACGCCCCGGCCAAGGCCAAGCGCGTCGTCCAACTCTTCATGGCCGGCGCCGCCAGCCACGTCGACATGTGGGACTACAAGCCGCTGCTCGAGAAGAAGCACGGAGAGAAGTGGGATCCGGGCGAAGCCGTCGAACTCTTCCAGAGCAGCCCGGGCTCGACCTTCGCGTCTCCCTGGAAATTCAAGCCCTATGGCAAGTCGGGCAAGATGCTCAGCGACATCGTCGCGCCCATCGGTGACGTCGTGGACGATATCGCCTTCGTGCATAATATCGTCGGCCGCTCCGGCGTGCACAGCCAGGCCACCCTCCTGCAGTCCACTGGCTTCCTGATTCCCGGCTACCCGAGCGTCGGCGCCTGGGTGAGCTATGGCCTTGGCTCGCTCAACGACAATCTCCCGACGTTCGTCGTCCTGCCCGACATCCGCGGACTGCCGTCCAACGGCCAGAAGAACTGGGACTCCGCCTTCCTGCCTGGCCAGAACCAGGCCACCCAGGTGCGCGTCAACGCCCCCAAGCCCATCGCCGACCTCTCACCGCCTCCGGCCGACTACATCACGCCCACCGGTGAGACCGCCGGCCTACAACTCCTCGAGAAGCTCAACCGGGCCCATGCCGACTCGCATCCCGGCGACCCGCGCCTCGAGGCACGCATCCGCAGCTACGAGTTAGCCGCCAAGATGCAGCTCGCCGCACCGGACGCCCTCGATCTCTCCCAGGAGTCCGAAAAGACTCAGGCCCGCTATGGTATCGATAACACCACCAAGGTCTGGCCGAAGGAGATCAACGTCGCCGAGGAACAGGATGCCTTCGGCCGCAAGTGCCTGACCGCCCGACGTCTCCTCGAACGCGGCGTGCGCTTCGTGCAGATCTGGTCCGGCAACGACAACGGCTTCCCGCGGCGCAACTGGGATTCCCACGAGGACATCGCCCGCGACCACGCCCCGCTCTCCCTCGGCATGGCAAAAGGTACCGCGGCGCTGATTCAGGATCTCAAGGACCGCGGCATGTTCGAGGACACCCTGATCCTCTGGACCACCGAGTTCGGCCGCATGCCCTGCGCGCAGGGCGGCAAGGGACGCGACCATAACCCCTTCGTCTTCACCAACTGGCTGGCCGGCGGCGGCATCAAAGGCGGCGTCTCCCACGGGCCGAGCGATGAATGGGGCTACAAGCCCGCTGACCGGTCGCACTTTACCCAGGGCTACGATATCCACGCCACCGTCCTGCACCTCCTCGGCCTCGATCACGAGAAACTCACCTTCCGTCACAACGGCGCCGACCGCCGCCTCACGGACGTGCATGGGCATGTGATTAAGGAGATCTTGGCGTAAAGAAGTTCTTGGTTCTTTGTTCATCGTTCTTCGTTCCTAGATTAAATACAAGGGGAAGGAGGTAGGGTCGGGACCGCGTCACGACAGTGCCATAGCTAGGTAGGGTCGAGCATCCCTGCTCGACCGCAGACAATCGATGAACCTCACCGCCTTTGAGCGATACCTAGGAACAAAACCCCAAGAACAAGTAACCAAGAACAACGAACCAAGAACATGCCCCCTGGGTGGAGGGGGGCTAAGAAAAATGTGACCTTTCGGACCCCCGACGGAATTACCCCAATGACATGTCTCACCCCGACTTCGACCAAGCTCGCTTCATAGCGGCGCTGACCCGGTACCAGCCGGCTTTGGCGGCGTTCTGTCATGCGCAGTTGGCCAACCGACAGGACGCCCAAGAAGCCCTGCAGACGACCTGCGTGAGGCTATGGGACAAGGCGGCCGAATGGAACCCCGAGACCGAGTTCCTCCCCTGGGCCTTCGCGGTGGCCAGGTTCACGATCCTCTCGCACATCCGCGACCGCATGCGTGACCGGCTCATCTTTGACGCGGACGTCTTGGAGGCCATGACGCCGGACACGGAGAAGATGTCCGCGCAGTTCGAGGAAAGACGTCAGGCCCTCGGGAACTGCCTCGAGAAACTCAAGACCGAGCAGCGCGACATCCTCCAGGCCCATTACCTCAGCGGCCGCACCGTGCGCGAGATCGCCGAGGCCACGCAGCGCAGCGAGAGCGGAATCAAGATGACCCTCCTCCGCCTGCGCGAACAGCTTTCCGACTGCATCCAACGCCAACTCGACCCTTCCGCATGAGCTTCGAAGACCCCACCGCATCCCCTCGCACGCTGGAACACCGCCTGCTGCGCCTGCTGCAAGCCGCGCGCGACACGCAGGATGCCTCCGCCCGGGCTGAGCTGAACATGCTGCTGCGCGACATCCCCGAAGCCCGTCCTATCATGGCGAGGCTCATGGTGGATGAGCAGGCGCTGATCAGCCGCCTGCGCGACGACGTCATCGTGGAGTTACTGGAGCCGACCCGCGCCCAGCAGACCACCCCGCCGATGAGGTCCCGCTGGCTGGCCTGGCGCCCGCTCACCGCCGTTGCTGCCGGGATTCTTTTTGGCCTGTTCGGGGCTTCGATGGTCTTCGGGGTCGGCGGACGTTGGACGGAAAAAGTGACTTCGCTCTTCCGGGAGAGCTTCGAGACCGGCCCCGCCCCCTCGGTGACGGGCGTGCCGCAGCAGCTAAACCAGTGGAGCGGCGACTTCTCCGAGCTCGTCGGCGAGCAACAGGGCATCAAGCCGGCTCACGGCACCAAGATGATCCGCATGCTACGCGCCGACTTCGAAGGCAAGTCGGTCACCAAACTGAATACCTACGGAGACCTGATGAAGATCGTCGACGTGCGCCCCTTTACTCGTGAGACCAACGGCGGCGAGGTCGTGTTTTCGGCCTCTGCGCTCTTCAATGCCGCGACCTTCCCGGAGGCGGAGCGCTACGACGGGGTGGTCACCCTTTACGCCGTCGATGAAATCGGCTCCACCGAGAAAAACCTGCTGAAAAACTCGCTGGCTCATACCTGCAACGGGCTGGGCCTCTCACTGGATCGCAATCCGACGACCTGGGAGTCCGCAACCGCACGACTACAGCTGCCCGCTGGCACCCATTTCGTGATTCTTAAAGTGTCCGTCCGGCGTATGCCGAAGAATAAGGAACCGCTGTCGACGTTACCCAATCCCATCACCTTTAGCGGACATTTCGTAGACGACGTACGCGCCTCGATCCATGTCCGAAAAGTGGTGTCCGACCAGCGCGACTGAGACCCGAACCCACGCAAGATCTCGAAATGAAAACACCGTTCATGCATCGCAGGCACTTCCTCCAGGCCGTCGGCGGCGCGGCGCTGGCCTTCCCCTGGTTCTCCGGCCTGGCGCTCCAAGGCGCCGACGCCTCCAAGGCCCCCCGGCGGCTCGTCTGCGTCGGCCTGGACTTCGGAGTACGCCCGGAGTCGTTCTTCCCGACGGGTCAGGGCACCGAGCTTGAACTCACGCCGCTCCTCAAGCCGCTGGCCCGTTGGCAGCGCAAGATGACGGTGTTCTCCCAGCTGGAACACCCGGGCGTGCAGGGCGGCCACTACGGGGTCCACGCCTTCCTCAGCGGCGTCCGTCGAGAGCAGGCGTCCCAATACGCCGACGGCTGCGTGACGATCGACCAGGTCGCGGAAGAACATCTGGGCGGACTCACGCGGGTGCCCTCCCTCTGCCTCGGCGTCGGCCACGGCGACGACATCTCCTGGACCCGCTCCGGCATCGCGGTGCCGAAGATGCAGGACCCGGGCGCGGTCTTCGACCTACTCTTCAAGCCGCAGCGCAGCTCCACCGCGGCCAGCCGACGGGCCGAACTCTCCGAGAACGACTCGGTCCTCTCCCTCATCGCGGAGGACGCCAAACGGGTCGCGACCCGCCTGGACCGCTGGGATCGCGAGAAGATGGATGAGTTCATGGGGGCGATGCGCGACTTCGAACGCGCCAACGCCATCAACCGGGCCTGGCTCGACAAGCCTCTGCCCGTGACGGCCGGCAAGCGGCCGACGACCGGCGGCGACGGTTGCCTGGACCTGGTCCGCGCCCACTTCGACGTCGCGGCGTTGGCCCTCCAGGCGGACGCCACGCGCATCGTCACGTTCAACATCGGCGGGGCCCTGCCGGTGACGAACATCCCTGGCATCACCCGCGGGTACCACGACCTCTCGCACACCGGCAGAGACCCCGAGAAGCTGCGCCAGCTGCACATCATCGAGTCCGCGCTGATGGCCGAGTTCGACCGCTTCCTCGAGAAGCTCTCGAACATGAAGGACATCGGCGGCACCTCGCTGCTGGACAACACCACCGTGGTCTTCGGCAGCGGCATGGGCAACGCCAGCGCCCATGCCAACACGAACCTCCCCGTCATCCTCGCCGGGGGGGGCTTCAAGCACGGCCGCCACCTCTTCTTCCCGAAGAACGGCCGCCAGCAGACCCCGCTCTGCGACCTCTACGTCACCTTGCTCCAGCAGATGGGCGTCGAGCGCGACAAGTTCGGCTCGAACAAGGGGAACCTCAATCAGCTGCTGGTCTGACATGCGGATCCTGCTGGCATCTCTCGTGCTGTCCTCCGGCCCCCTTCTGGCGGCCGGACCGGCTTCACCGCCCCAGGCGTTCCTTTCCAAATACTGCATGGATTGTCATGACGCCGACACCCAGAAGGGCGAACGTCGGTTCGACGACCTATCGGTCGTCGTCGGGACGGACCGCGCCGTCGCGGAACGCTGGCAGGAAGTGCTCCACCAGCTGCAGCTCGGGGAGATGCCCCCACCGAAGAAGAAACAGCCGAGCCACGAAGAACGCCGCGCCCTGCTCGCTTGGATCGAGACGCAGCTCGACGTCGCCCAGACCGCCGCCCAATCCCGGGCGGGCAGCGTGGTCCACCGCCGGCTGAACAAGGCGGAATACCTGCACACGGTCCAGGACCTCTTTGGCTTCACC
>Ga0255083_1000178_pt1 | contig 15321 bp, 13 predicted proteins | sample Colum_Colum_RepC_FD_188460 | JGI IMG/M metagenome (GOLD analysis project Ga0255083, IMG submission 188460) | Freshwater microbial communities from Columbia River, Oregon, United States - Colum_Colum_RepC_8h | ecosystem: Environmental > Aquatic > Freshwater > River | place: USA: Oregon...
GACCTAGGACGACCTGCACGAGGACGGGCAGGTAGGTGCTGAGGGACTGGGATTCGGCGGCGGCCATCGGTAGCGGACACAAAAAAGCCCTCGCCGGAGGAGGCAAGGGCTTTTGCGGGAAGCCGCCTTACTTGCTGGGCTGCAAGGGGCTGGGCGCGGCCTGCGCCGGACCCGGGATAGGCAGGAAGGAGGGCGCGGCGGGGGCCGCGGGCTGGCCGGCCTTCCGGAAGTCGGCGAAGGAAGCCGGGAGCTGTTCGGACAGCCAGGCGGGGACCGTGAAGACCGCGAGCTTGTCGGCGGTGTTGGCCGGGTGCTTCGGGTCCGAGTGCGTGACGCGCGCGAAGAGCTTGCCCGGATCGTTGGGCTGAGTGCCTGCGAGCTTGGCGAAGGCCAGCGTCGCGGTCGCTCCGTCGAAGGTCGTCAGCTTCACTTCCACCGTGCGCGGAGCCTTGGCGGCATCGGCGTCGTTCTTCGCGGCCGCGTCGGCGGCGCGGAAGGTCGCCAACGTCGCGACCAGTTCCTCGAGGGCGTCGGCATCCTTGCCTTCGAACGGCGCGCCGACCGACTTGCGGCTCAGCTCCGTGCGTCCGTCTTTCCAGTTCAGCGCGATCGTCTTGATGTCCGCCGGCTTGGCCGAGAAGAGCGTCAGGTCGACCCACGAGGCGGCGTCGCCTTCGAGGTGCGCGCTGAAGTCGGTGCGGATCGCGAAGGCCTGACCGGCGAGGCGGGCGGAGTTGCCCAGGCCGTCTTCGGTCGGCTTGCCGAACTCGACGACCACGGCGCGGCCGTCGGTCGTCGCGAGGGTCACCGAAGATTCGGTGAGGCCGAGTTTCTCGAGGCGTTTCGGGTTGGCCGTGAGCTGGCCGTGCTGGCGGGCCTTCTGTAGGCCGCGGATAAGCGGCAGCAGGCGGTTCTCGACGTCGGCCGGCAGGCCGAAGCGTTCCGACACTGTCCAGGCTTCGCCGGTCTTCACGACCGTCACGCTGCGCGGGCCGGACTTCACCGTGAGTGATTTCAGGGCGCCGAAGACGGCGGGATCGACGAGCGGGGGTTGGGCCGCCGCGGTTTCGGCGGTCTCGCGCGTCAGACGGACGACCGCGAAGGCGACGAGTCCGAGGACGAGGGTGGCGATGAGCAGGGTCTTGTTGCGCATGGCGGATCAGGAGAGTTTGCGACGACGGACGAGGGCGTAGCCCAGGCCGAAGAGCAGGGCGAGGGCGGGGCCGGCGAGCAGGTTGAGCACCTGGAGGCGACGGCCGAGCGAGTTGACGTCTTCGCTGAGTCCGCGGCGGATGATGCGACGTTCCTCGGACAGCTTGTCGGCTTCGACCTGGAACTTCTCGATCTCGCGCTGCATCTCCGGCGTGATCACCAGGCCCTTGGCGGTGACGCCGCCGGACTGACGGGAAAGCTCCGCGATCTTCGCGTTGGCTTCCTCGAGGCGGCGCTCGATCTCGTCGAGCTTGGCCTGGTAGCGGACCTGGGCCACGCGTTCGATCTCCTGCACGCGCTTGAACGGAGGCAGCGAGGTGCCTTTCGAGCGGAGGCCGACGAGTTCGTCGCTGCCGCCGAGCGTCTCGAGGGCGCTGATCACGAACCCGAAGTTGTCGTTGACCGGTTCGGTGGCGACCTGGCCGCCGACCTGACGCTGGCGCACCGTGAACGGATCCATCATGAAGTCCGAGTCGGCGACGATGATGAGCCGGCCGGGTTTCTGGCTGGCCGCGAGATGCGGACCGGCGGGCGGCGCGACGGGAGCCTTGGGCGGTTCGCCCGGCCGGGCGGGTTCTTCGGCGGCCGGGGCGGGCGCGCCCTTCGGGTAGGCGGAGGTGAAGTTGCCTGAGACCGTCGCGGCGACCACGCGGGCCTTGCCGTCGGCCTTGAAAGCCAGCGCGACCTTCTCGAAAGGACCGGCGTTGGCGGCGGCCGTCGGCACGGCGCCCATGCCGGCACCGGACTGGGTGACCAGCGGCTCGAGCTTGAGGCGCGCTTCGGCGCCGGAGATCAGCGCGATCGCGCCGGCTTCCATGAAGGCCATCTCCCGCAGGTCGCTGACGAGCGGGGAGTCGGGCGCGAAGGATGCCGGGCCGGCGGCGAAGGCGGCGGGGTATTGCACCGCATCGCCGCGTTGGCCGCGGATCGCGACGGAGGTCGCGGCGTCGGCCGTGACCGCGTCCATCTCGACGTTGATGCCCCAGGCGCGGAGGAGCGCGGGGTCGCTCGCGGCGGTCATCGCCATCGGCGCCATCATGAAGGGCATGTTGCCCTGCGAGAACTTCTGCATGCGCGAGAGCGGGTCGACGGCCGCGAAGACCGCGCCGCCCTTCATCAGATGTTGGTCGACCGCGTAGGCCAGCTGCGGGTCGATGTGGTGCGCGTGCACGAGCGCCACGACCGTGACGTCCTTCGGCAGGCCCTTGTCGGTCGTGTTCAGCGTCACTACTTCGAAGCTCTGGCCGAGTTCGGCGAGCAAGGCGTCGGCCGGGCCGGCGGACTGTTCGCCGCCCTGCGGCAGGGCGTTGGAGATCGGCAGCGAGCTGATCAGCGCGAGCTTCGGGCGTTCGAGGCGCGCGACCGAGGCGACGAGCTTGGACAGGTCGAACTCCAGGAAACGTTCGCGCGAAGGATCGAGCATCGGCATGGCGCGGACCGTGTCGGCGAGCTGCGCCGTGAGACCCAGGTAGGCGTTGCCTTGCGAGGCGCGCATCGGGGCGATGTTCTGGCGCTGGGCGCGCTGTTCTTCCTTGGTATCAGGACGCGGGTCGGTCACGACGAGGCGGACCTTGCCGCCGGAGGCCGCGACGTATTCGCGGAGCAACGTCTCGACGCGGCGCGAGTAGCTTTCCAGGTAGGGGCGGAGCTTGACGTCGGAACGGCTGACGAAGAGCTCGAGCGTCACCGTTTCGTCGAGCTTGGCGACGATACGCTTCGAGCCCGGCGAGAGCGTGAACGTGCGGTCGGCGGTGAGGTCCGCGCGTCCGCCGATTTCGCTGAAGATCAGGTTGACGAAGAAGGCGGCCGCGAGGACGGCGGCGGCGGCGAGAAGGGCTTGGGATCGGTTCATGGCGGTGGGTCGGTTCAGCGACGTTCGACGATGATGGTGCTCAGGCCCAGGCCGGCGAAGGCCACGGACAGGAAGTAGGCGACCGGCCGGGCGTCGATCAAGCCGAGCGTGAAGGGCTCCAGGTTGCGCCAGAGGCCGAGGCGCCGGATCTCGTCTATGCCCGCGGTGCCGAAGGCGCCGGCGAGGAGTTCGTCGAACACGCCGTAGCCGACGAGCACGAGGAGGAAGCAGGCGAGGAAGCCGGTCACGAAGGCGATGACCTGGCTGCGCGTGAGCGCGGAGGCGATGGCCGCGATGCCGAGGCAGGCGCCGGCGCAGAGCAACGAGCCCGCGTAGCCGGAGAGGATCACGCCCCAGTCAGGATCGCCGAGCCAGCCGACCGTGAAGGCGACGGGCAGAGTCATCAGCAGCGCGCACGCGAGGAAGAGCCAGGCGGCGAGGAACTTGCCGAGCGCGGCCTGCCAGACCGTGATCGGCCAGGTGAGCAGCAGTTCGAGCGTGCCTTGGCGGCGTTCTTCGGCCCAGAGGCGGGCGCCGGCGGCGGGGGCGAGGAACGCCCAGAGCCACGGATGGTAGAGGAAGAAACGGTCCAGGCTGGCGACGCCGGATTCGTAGAGGCCGCCGACGAAGAATGCGAGGGACACCGCGAAGGCGTTGAACACCGCGAGGAAGACGTAGGCGAGGGGCGTGCGGAAATAGCCGGCGAACTCACGGCGGAGCATCGCGGCGAAAGGCTTGAGGCCGGGGGCGGCGGGAGCAGGGGAGGTCATGGGGAAGAGGTTCAGGCGGTGAGCTGACGGAAGACGGCGTTGAGATCGGCGCCGCGGGCGAGGAACTTCTCGCGGGACTCGTCGCAGCGGACTTCGCCCTTCGCGATCACGATGACGCGCGTGCAGAGCTCGCCGACTTCTTCGAGGATGTGGGTGGAGACGATGACGGCCTTGGTCGCGGCCATCTCCTTGAGGATGCGGCGCACCTCATGCTTCTGGTTCGGGTCGAGGCCGTCGGTGGGCTCGTCGAGGATGAGCACCTCCGGGTCGTGCAGCACCGCCTGGGCGAAGCCCACGCGCATGCGGTAGCCCTTGGAGAGCGTGTCGATGCCTTGGGCGGCGACTTCTTCGAGGCGGCAGAGGGCGAGGGTCCGGCGGACGCTCGCGGCCGGGTCGGCCAGGCCGCGCAGGTCGGCGGCGAAGCGGAGGAACTCACGCACGGTCATCTCCCCGTAGGCGGGGGCGCCTTCCGGAGAGTAGCCGAGGTGCTGCTTGGCCCGGACGGCCTCTTCGGCGACGTCGAGCCCCGCGATGAGGGCGGCGCCCGCGTCGGCGCGGAGGTGGCCGGTGAGCATCTTCATCGTGGTGGACTTCCCGGCCCCGTTGGGTCCGAGGAAGCCGACCACCTCGCCGCGGTCGACGGAGAAGGAGACGTCGTGCACGGCGCGGAGCGCGCCGTAGGACTTCGATAGGTGCTTGGCTTCGATGAGGGGCATGGGAAGGAAGGTCAGCGGTTCTGCGGGGTGCCCTGCGAGGCGACGCGGATGCCCGCCTGCTGGAGCTTTTCGCTGATGCGCAGCAGGAGCTGCTGGTTGAACTCGAGCTGCTTGGCGGCCTGGGCCGGGAAATACCAGTACATCAGGCGGATGTTCACCGCCCATTCGCTGTAATCCAGGACGTGTACGAGGGGCGGGTGGCTGGGCTGGGAGCCTTCATGGCCGGCGATCAGGCCGCGGATGATCTCGGCGGCTTCCTTCACCTTCTCGGCCGGCGTGTTCGCTTCGAGGTGCACGAGGTCCTGCGCCCGGATGAAGTCGCGGCGGGTCAGGTTGACGATCGGGCGCGTGGCGAGGTCGCCGTTCGGGATCGCGAGGCGCTGGCCGTCGAGCATCATGATGGTCGTCGAACGCAGGCCGAGCGACTCCACCTTGCCTTCGTGGCTGCCGATGTTGATGACGTCGCCGAGCGTGAAGGGCTGGTCGACGATGAGCATCACCGCGCCGAAGACGTTCTTGATGGTGTCCTGCGAGGCGAAGGCCAGGCCGACGACCGCGCCGGCGAGCAGGCCGAGGATCGCGTCGGACGATTTCGGGTCGACGATCGAGATCGCCTTGAAGGAGCCGACGAGGATCACCGCGATGCGGATGACCGTGGAGAACATCGGCACGAGGATGTCGTCGAGCTTGTTCTCCGAGCTGTCGGCGATCTTCTGCGCCCAGGCGATGGGCACGGCGAGCAGGTGGAAGACCGCCGTGGTGTGGGCGATCGAGCAGAGGAAGGCCCCGGCGATGGCGGCGAAGTCGAGCCAGCCGATGTGCGCGAGCTCCGGCTTGTTGTCCTTGATGAGGAAGAGGAGGGTGTAGGCCGGCAGGATCAGCGGCAGGGCCTTGCCGATGGCCGCGACGGAGGCTTCGGCGATCGGGCTCTGGCCGAACTTGGTGGAGACCCAGCGGAGGACCTTGTCGGCGAGCCAGCCCGCCGCGTAGGCGAGGGCGACGTAGCCGACGGCATGGATGGCGATGCTACCCCAGTCTTCCGGCGCCTTGGCCACGATGTTCTTGATGTCGCCGACGATGAAATAACTGGTCGGGGCGACGGTGGGGGCGGCGGCCGCCGGTGCGGCGAGAGGGGCGATTTGGGCTAAGAACATGGTCGGGTCGTGAGAGGGAGGTGTTATGTAGGACGGCCTTCGTCTGTTTTCAAGCGTCACCGAACGTCCAATCCGCTTGAAGCGGGGCGAGCCCCTTGCCACGCTGGGCAGACCGGAATGAGCGAAACCAGCGAAAAAAAGCCCGCCAAGCCCGTGGTCCTGACCTGCGCCCAGCCGACCGGGCGCCTCCATCTGGGTAATTATCTGGGGGCGGTCCTCAACTGGGGCCGCATGCAGGACGATCACGAGTGCTATTTCGGCATCGTGGACCAGCACGCCATCACGGTCCCTTACGTCCCCGCCCAGCTCCGGGAGAACACCTATTCCTGCCTGGCGCAGTATGTCGCCAGCGGACTCGACCCGGCCCGCAGCCGCCTCTTCGCCCAGTCCCACGTCATCGGCCACACGGAACTGGCCTGGATCCTCGGGTGCATCTGCCCGCTCGGCCAGCTGGAGCGGATGACGCAGTTCAAGGACAAGTCGCGCAAGCAGGAGTCGGTCGACGCCGGCCTCTTGTTCTACCCGGTGCTCATGGCGGCGGACATCCTGCTCTATAACGCCGCCCTCGTGCCGGTGGGCGACGACCAGAAGCAGCACCTCGAGCTCGCCCGCGACCTGGCCGAGAAATTCAACCACCGCTACTCCGACACCTTCAAGGTCCCCGAGCCCTTCATCTCCAAGGTCGGTTCGCGCATCATGTCCCTGCAGGATCCGACCGCCAAGATGTCGAAGTCGGACCCCAATCACGCGGCCACGGTGTTCATCACCGACCGCCCCGAGGACATCCGGAAGAAGATCATGTCGGCCGTGACGGATTCCTCCGCCGACGTCCGCTCCGGCGCCGACAAGCCGGGCGTCACCAACCTGCTGTCGATCATGGCGGCCTGCACCGGCCGTTCCGTCGCGACCCTCGAGTCCGAGTTCGCCGGCAAGGGTTACGGTGACTTCAAGAAGGCCGTGGCCGATGCCGTCGTCGCGATGCTCGACCCGGTCCGCCTGCGTTACGACGAGCTCATCAAGGATCGCGGCGAACTCGACCGCATCCTCAAGTCCGGCGCCGAGCAGGCGCAGGCGACCGCCTTCCGGACGTTGTCCAAGGTCAACCGCAAGGTCGGCTTCGTCGAACGGCCCCGCTAGGCCGCCCATTTACCCCGCATACCCCAATGAACCGCGAATTCGAGAAGCTCCTCAAAGAAAAATGGTTCCTGGTCGCCGCCGACCTGATCGCGGTGATGGCGATCCTCATCGCCATGCCGGACAAGCGCGACGGCCTCGACACCTTCTTGGTGATCTGCGCCATCCTCGCGGCTTCGCTCATCGTGGTGATCCCCGTGCTCAAGGACGGCGGCGGCAAGGCCGAGCGTCAGGCCGAACAGGCCCGCCTTCGCGCCAAGCTCGCCGAAGAGATCGACCTCCAGCGCGATAACATCCGCGCCGGCAACGAGGCGATGAACCGCCGGATCGCCGAAGCCGAGATGACCGCGCGCAAGGCCGCCGAGTCCTCCGCCGCGGCCGTCGCGCAGCGCGCTTCCGCCGAGATCAACGCCCTGAAGGCCGCCCTGGCCGAACTCGCCGCGAAGGTCGCGGCCGCCGAAGCCGCCGCGGGTTCCTCCGAGGCCCTGGACGAGCTGACCGCCAAGGTCGAAGGCCTCGCCGGCACGGTGCGCGCGCTCGTCGCCGACGCCGATGAAGCCGCGGAGAACGCCGGCAAGGCCCGCGCCGAAGTCGCGCAGTCCCTTGAGTCCGAACTGAAGTCCGTCCGCGACGAGCTCAAGAAGTCCGTCAAGGCCGCCGACAGATCCGCCGACAAGTTCGAAGCCCTCCTGGAAGAACTCCGAGAAGAAGTGCGCGCGCTCCGCGCCAACCCTCCGGTGGCCTCCGTTCCTAGCAGCCCGTCCGTGACGGCGCCGGAGCCGGAGGTCGTTTCGCTGTCTGCTCCGGACGCTCCGATTGAGGAAGCGACGGAAGCAGCCGATGACGAAGAAGCCATCGAGGAGATCGAAGACACCTCTGAGGAAGAGGCCGCGTCGGCCGCCGCCGAGGCTGCTCCTTCGGCCGCGGGCTCCGGTACCGCGCTCATCGTCAATCTCATGATCGGCATCGGTAACAAGCCGTTCGTCCGCGGCACGGGCCCCGGCCTCAGCCGCGACAAAGGCGTGCCGATGAGTTTCCTCGGCATCGGCCGCTGGCAGTGGATCTCGCCCGATCCGGAGGCTCCGGCCACGGTCGAAGTCTGGAAGAACGACCAGTCGCCGATGGGCGAAGCCCTGCATCTGCCGGGCGGCGAACCGGTGGAGGTCGACGAAGGCCACTTCGGCGGCGTCTGACATGCTGAGCGTCCTCGGCCTCTGCGCGTGGCTGGCCGCGGCCGACCCGCTCCCGCCGCCTCCCCCGCAGGTCTACTCGAACGACACCGTCCTCGCGACGGTGACGGGCGAGCGCGTCGCCGAGGTGAGCTTCGTGGCCGCGCATTGCACGGCGTTGCAGCGGCACCTCGAGTTCGCGCTCAACCTTCCGCCCGTGCCCGGGCCTGTCGCCCGCATCGAGATCGGTGACGTCCCGAAGCTCGCGCCCGTCGACACGCGTCTCGTCGGCGGTTCCGTCCTGCTCATCCTCCGGCTGGGTTCGTCGCAGGAAGCCCCGGAGCGCGCCGCCCAGGCCGCCGCGCAAGCCTGGTTGGCCCGCGTGGCCCTCGCCGGTGGTCAGCCCATCGCCGGGATCGAGCCCTGGACGCGTCAGGCCATCGCCTGCGAGATCCTCGCGCAGCTGCGCCCTTCGCTGAATGATTACTGGTATCGCGAGGGCCGACGCGAGATCCCCGCCTCGCTCGAAGACATCGTCGCCGGTCGCGCGCCCGACCGGGAGGCGCTGCTTTTCTGGCGGGCTCTGCGTCGCACGCTCGGCGTGCCGGCGGACCAGGCCAAGAGCCTGATCGCTTCGGCGCATGGCCAGCCCGTCCTCAAGCGTCTCGCCGCGGTCACGAAGTCACCCGAGGAGTGGTGGCTGCTCCATCGCGCCGAGCTGCTGCTTTCCCGCGAGCCCGTCAGCCTCGGCCTGCGCGAGTCGGCCGAATCGCTCGACGACATCACCCGCTTCGTCTTCGACGTCGGCGCGGGCGACCAGCTCATCTCCGGGGCGGACCTGCCTAAGCACCGCGCCCTGGCGGCCGTGAAGCTGAGCATCGAGGCCCGCCTCAAGGGCCTGCGACGCGAAGTGCTCCGCCAGAACCCCGTCTACCATAACGCCTGGCGGACCTTCGGGACCTGGCTCGAGGCCTTCGAGCAGGGGAAACCCGAGGAGCTCACCAAGCTCTGGACCCAATATCAGGAAGAGCGCCGGCTGGCGGACTCGCTCCGTCGGGAAGTCGAAGCGGCGATGGACACGGTCGTCCCCGCCGCGAAGTGACCGCTTAGGCGGCGTCCTTGGAGCCGGCCGTCTTCGGCAGCATCTGGTCGGCCAGCGTCACGCGGAAGAGGTTGAGGGCCATCCAGAACACGCCGGCGAGGCAGAGGCCGCAGTAAGCGGCACCTAGGAGCACGGCGGTTTCGCCGGCTTCGGACCAGGGCACATGCTTCTTGAGGATCGAGGTGATCCAGACGAAGAAGACCACCGTCAGGACGAGGTCGATGACGACCGCCTGCTTGGTGATGAGCTTGGGCTTCATGTTATCCATGGGGCTGCATTGGTGCGTTTCCGGTCCGGGCTGTCAATCCTGCCCCGACCTTCCGGGGTCGCCCCTTATCTCCGCCCTTGCCACGCCTGCCGACCCGTTCACCCTGCCGACCCCGAGGGGCGTCTATAGCCCCCCACTCGACCCCCTTTTATACGTCAAACATGGCCGAAGAGCTCAAGGATACCCTCAACCTGCCCGTCACCGACTTCCCGATGCGGGCCGGCCTGGCCGAACGCGAACCCGTCCGGATCGCCCATTGGGAGCGCCACGGTCTCTACGGCCAGATCCAGGCCCGCGCCGCCGGCAAGCCCGCCTTCGTCCTCCACGACGGTCCGCCCTTCACCAACGGCGACGTGCACATCGGCACCGCGCTCAACAAGCTCCTCAAGGACGCCATCCTGCGCTACAAGTCCATGCGCGGTTTCCGCACGCCTTACGTCCCGGGCTGGGACTGCCACGGTCTCCCGATCGAGCACAAGGTGATGAAGGAGCTCCAGGCCAAGAAGCAGTCGCTCGATGCGCTCGGCGTGCGCAAGGCCTGCGCCGAATTTTCCGCCGCCTACATCGAGAAGCAGCGCGGCCAGTTCAAACGCCTCGGCATCCTCGCCGACTGGGCTTCGGAATACCGCACGATGGATCCGGCCTACGAAGGCGAGATCCTCGGCGGCTTCGCCAGCTTCGTCGAACAGGGCCTCGTCTACCGTTCCAAGAAGCCGGTGTATTGGTCCATCCCGTGCCAGACCGCGCTCGCCGAAGCCGAGATCGAGTACAAGGACAAGCGCTCGCACTCCGTCTGGGTCGCCTTCCCGGTCGCCGATCCCGCCGCCAAGCAGCTCGCGCCCGCGCACCCGCTCTCCGTCGTCATCTGGACGACCACGCCGTGGACGCTCCCGGCCAATCTCGCCATCGCCGTGCATCCTGACCTCGAGTACGTCGAGGTCCGCCATGGCGAGCGTTCCTTCCTCGTGGCCTCCGCCCTGCGCGAGGCGTTCGTCGCCGCGTGCGCGCTCGAAGGCGCCGTCGACGGCTTCAAGGTCAAGGGCCGCGCGCTCGAAGGCCTGCAGCCCCGGCATCCGTTCATCGACCGCGCTTCGCCGGTCGTCCTCGCCGACTACGTCACCACCGACGCCGGCACGGGCTGCGTGCACACCGCGCCCGGCCACGGCATCGAAGACTATCAGACCGGCAACAAGTACGGCTTCGAGCCATATTGCCCGGTCCGCGACGACGGCACGTACGCCGACGACGGCAAGGTGCCCGCCGCGCTGGTCGGCATCACCGTCCTCGAGACCGACGGCAAGAATCCGGCGAACATCGCCGTGCTCGAACTGCTGAAGTCCAAGGGCGCGCTCCTCAAGGCGCAGAGCTTCGAGCATTCCTATCCGCACTGCTGGCGCTCCAAGACCCCCGTGGTCTTCCGCGCGCTCGACCAGTGGTTCGTCGGCCTCGACCGCGGAGACCTCCGTAAGAAGGCGCTCGCCGCCGTCGGCGACGTGAAGTGGATCCCGGCTTCCGGCGAGAACCGCATCCGCGCCGCCCTCGAAGGCCGTCCGGATTGGTGCATCTCCCGTCAGCGCGCCTGGGGCGTGCCGATCCCGGCGTTCTATTCTCCCTCCACCGGCGAATCGTACCTCGACGCCGGTGTCGTCCGTCACGTCGCCAAGCAGATCGCCACGCGCGGCGGCGACTGGTGGTGGGCCTCCTCCGTCGAGGAAGTCCTCGCCGGCGCGTCGATTCCGGCCGCCTGGCCGAAGGACCTCCGCAAGGGCACCGACACGCTCGACGTGTGGATCGATTCCGGTTCGAGCCACCTCGCCGTGTGCGCCAAGCACAAGGACCTGCACTGGCCCGCCGACCTCTACCTCGAAGGCTCCGACCAGCACCGCGGCTGGTTCCAGTCCTCGCTCTGGACCGCCATCGCCGTCAAGGGCTCCGCGCCTTACCGCGCGGTGCTCACGCACGGTTTCGTCGTGAACGAGAAGCGCCAGAAGATCTCGAAGTCCGACGGCAAGCCCCAGACCGCCGACGACTACGTCAAGAAATACGGCGCCGACATCGTGCGCCTCTGGGTCGCCTCCGAGAACTACCAGAGCGACATCCCGCTCTCCGACGCGATCTTCGAGACGATCTCGAACCAGTACCGCAGCATGCGTAACTCGCTGCGCTACCAGCTCGGCAACCTTTACGACTTCGACGCCGCCCGGCACGCCGTCGCCGTGGATCAGCTCAGCCCCGTCGACCGCTGGGTGCTGATCGAGACCGCCAAGCTCATCCGCGAAGTCACCGACGCCTGCGAGCGCAACGAGTTCCACCGCGCCGCCGCCGCGCTCGCCGGTTTCACCACCGCGACGCTTTCCGCGACCTACCACAACGTGGTGAAGGACCGCCTCTACACCACCGCGCCCGACGACCCGCTGCGTCGTTCCACGCAGACCGCGCTCGACCTCGTCCTGCGCGCCTACCTCAAGCTCATCGCGCCGTTCGTGCCGTTCACCGCCGACGAAGCCTGGTCGCACCTGCACGCCAAGGCCGAGTACGTCGACACGACTAACGTGCACTTGCAGGACTGGCCCGCCATCGACGCCCGCTGGGAGGACGCCGCCGGACAGGCCGCCCACGCCGCCGTCGCGCGCATCCAGGCCTTGGCCGCCCAGGTCAACGTCCCGATGGAGCGTCTCCGCCAGGAAAAGAAGATCGGCCAGTCCCTCGAGGCCGCCGTCGTCGTCACCGGCGACGCCGCCGACGCGGACTTCGCCCTCCTGACCGCCCACCAGGCCCTCCTGACCGAGCTTTGGATCGTCTCCTCGGTCCAGCTCAAGCCGCAGGCCGGAGCCGCCTTGGCCTTCCAGGTCGACAAGGCCGAGGGCGTCCGTTGCCCCCGTTCCTGGCGCTGGGTCCCCGCACTTGTGGAAGCCGGCCGTTTTGGTATGGTATCTCCACGCTGCCGCGAAGCGCTCCTCGCCAAATACTCCCAACTCTGACCCCTCTCACCGATGTCCAAGAAACCCGATCCTAAGAAGTCCGCCAAGAAAGCCGCCCCGGCGCCGAAGGCCAAGGCCAAGCCGGCCGCCAAGCCGGTCGCTAAGCCCGCGCCCAAGGTCGTCGCCAAGCCGGCGGCGAAGGCTCCGGCCCCGAAGGGCAAGGCCGCCGCTCCCGTGAAGTCCGCCAAGGCGGCTCCGGCCCCGGTCGCGAAGAAGGGCGCCGCGCCGGTCGCTCCGGCCAAGAACGCCAAGGACGCCAAGGCCGCTCCGGCGGCGAAGGGCAAGGCCACGAAGACTCCCAAGGTCGACCACGCCGTCCAGAAGAAGCTCCTGACCGAGCACCGTGACGTCCACCATCAGGTCGGCGCCCTCGAGGTCGCCCCGCGTGCGAAGCTCCAGTATTACACCCTGGCCGATCTCAAGGCCCATCTCGAGAAGCGTAACAAGTCCAAGTCCAAGCTGAACGTCTGGGTGCCGGACGAGGAGCGCAAGGCGCGCGAGAAGGCCGCCGCCGCCGCCCGTTCGCAGGGCAACCGCTCGAACAACATCGCGGCCGCCTCCATCGCCGACCTGCTCGGCGGTTCCAATCCCTTCCGCAAGGGCGAAGGCTTCGTCGACGAGTCGAAGCAGGTCCCCGAGAAGTTCCGCCGCTACTATCGCCTCCTCGTGGACATGCGCGACGCGCTCCACAAGGGCCTCGCCTTCCACTCCGAGGAAGCGCTCAAGAAGTCGGGCAAGGACGACGCCGGCGACCTTTCGGGGTACTCCCAGCACCTCGCCGACGCGGGTACCGACACCGCCGACCGCGACTTCGCCCTTTCGCTGATCTCCAACGAGCAGGAAGCGCTCAAGGAGATCGCCGACGCCATCGAACGCATGAAGAAGGGCACCTACGGCACCTGTGAGATCACCAGCAAGGCGATCCCGGCCGCGCGCCTGATCGCCGTGCCGTTCACCCGTTATTCCCTCGAAGGCCAGAAGGAGCTCGAGCGCAATCGTCGCGCCCATCGTCGTCGCGGCGGCAACCCGCTCGGCGAGATCGGCGACGAAGTCGGCTTCGGCACCGGTGGCGGCGGCGGCGAAGACGACCCGAGCGACACTTAAGCGCATCGTCCGATGTTCGCCCGGTTCCGTCCCTACCTTTCCTTCTGGACGGTCTGCGTGGCCGCCATCGTCACCGACGTGGCCACGAAGCTGCTGGTGGTGCGGCACATCCCGTTCGGCGCGTATTTCGGCAACGACCCCGAGCGCGCGCCGATCTTCGTCTTCCCTTGGTTCTGGATCGTGCACGTCGGCAACAAAGGCGCCGCCTGGGGCCTGGGCGCCGAGCATGACGTCCGACCGTTCCTGGTCTTCCTCGCCTTGGCCGTGCTCGCGCTCGTCTGGCGCTGGCGTCAGCCGCTCCTGCGCGAACTCCAGGGCGGCCAGCTCGCCTTCGGCCTGTTCGTCGGCGGCACCTTGGGCAACGTGCGCGACCGCCTCTTCGGCGACCACGTCATCGACTTCATCGACGTCCATCTGCCGTATTACCGGTTCCCCGCCTTCAACGTGGCGGACTCGTGCATCTGCGTCGGCGTGGGCATCTACGTGATCATGTCCTACCGGCATGACCGCCTGCGTCGCGAAGCCATCGTCTCGCACGGCGGCGAGGATCCGCCGCCCGGCGCATGAGCGTGCGTTTCGACCTCGCGGCCCATCCCGGCGCGCAGGCGTATCGCCTCCTCGCGGGCCTGGTCGTCCCCCGGCCCATCGCCTTGGTCACGACCCTCGACGCTGCGGGCGTGGTCAACGCCGCGCCGTTCTCGTTCTTCAACGTCATGGGCACCGAGCCGGCGATCGCCGTGCTCGCCCCGGCCGACCGTGATGACGGCACGCCGAAGGACACCGCAGCCAACCTGCACGCCAACGGCGAATGCGTCATCCATATCTGCGACGAAGCCGTCGCGGCGCGGATGGTCGAGTGCGCACGTCCGCTGCCGCCCGGCGTGAGCGAAGTGCCGCGCGCCGGCTTCACGTTGACGCCCTCGGAGCGCGTGCGTGTCCCGCGGCTCGTCGAATGCCCCGTGGCCCTCGAAGGCCGCGTGCTCGACATCCGTAAGTATGGCGACAACCGCCTCGTCGTGATCGAACTCCTGCTTGCGCACGTACGCGAGGGCGTCGCCGATCCGGCGACCTGGAAGGTCGACTACGCGCAATACGCCCCGGTCGGACGGATGAACAGTCCCGACGGCTACGCGCGCACGACGGACCGTTTCACGCTGCGGTTCCCGTCGGAGGCCTGATCAGATTCCTTTCGAGAGGCGCTTCACCACCGTCGCGAAATCATCGGGACGCGGCGCGACGATCTCGAACGTCTGACCGGCGACCTTGCCGGTCACGCGGGCGACGCGCAGGAGCAGGCCGCGGTGCAGCGGCTTGTCCTCGCCTTTGTTAAGGCGGCCCTTCGGCGTCGTGTCGGTGAGCGTCACGCGGCCCGAGCGGCCATACTTCAGTTCGCCGGCGATACGGATGCCGCATTCCGCGGCGTGGATGCGCACCTGGTCGCGGCGAGGGAAGGGCGTGTGCGCGGCCCAGACGCGCCAGCGGCCGCAGGCGCGGCCGGGTTCGAAGCGGGTCTGCGCGTGCTTGCCGTTGCGGTGCGAGACGAAGGCACGCTCCTGGGAGTCGTCCATCCCCACCGGCAGGTCGCAGAGGCCGGCGTCCTCCGGGGCGTCTTCGGTGCGGGCCACGAATTCATATTCGAAGCGGAAAGCGCCGGAGCCGAGGGCTTCGCGCCAACCGGCCATGGCCGTCGCGCGATCGGCGAGGATCACGATGCCGGCGGTCTCGGGTTCGGGGCCGAAGACCGCGGCCGGTTCGGCGAGCCCGAGGCGGACCATCTCCGGCTTACCGGTTTCGAGCTGCGCGCGGAGCTGGCCGAGGAGGGTAGGGGCGCCGTGCTGCCACGGGTGTTCTTCGAAGGC
>Ga0255083_1000182_pt1 | contig 15246 bp, 15 predicted proteins | sample Colum_Colum_RepC_FD_188460 | JGI IMG/M metagenome (GOLD analysis project Ga0255083, IMG submission 188460) | Freshwater microbial communities from Columbia River, Oregon, United States - Colum_Colum_RepC_8h | ecosystem: Environmental > Aquatic > Freshwater > River | place: USA: Oregon...
ATGGTATCAGAAGCCGCGAGGCCTGAGGCCTTCGCATGCCTTGCCGGCCCTTCCTGTATAAATGAAAGTACCGAGTGACCTTCGACGAAATGGCTAACGAAGACATGATGAGGCTCATTGAGGTGGCTGCGCGGCCAGTCGTAATCGTATCGATCGGAGGAGGGGCCGATGTCGTCATAGCTAAGGCGATTGCGATGACGATGATAAGGGATGGGGCGACCTCCGTTGACATCGTCCAGACAAAGGCACGCACCACGCTTGACCGTGAAGAGACGCTTCAGGACCTGGGCCAGCTCCGTCTTTCAAGAGTTGGCACGTTCGGGGAACTCGAGTTCTTGGAATATCTGACGCCAATCCCTAACATTTTGCGTGACGCCAGGGCGAGGACGCGCGGAAAGCGCCTTGCTGCCGCATTGACCTGGCAGAACGGACGCAGATTTTACGCTGCCGGCCGGAGCCCGTCCTGGCGGGAGTTCATACGTTCAGGCGGGGGGCAAGGCCGTCCCTATGAAGCTGTTGTTTGTGTCGACGGCGGCGGCGATGTTCTCGGCGTGGATGAAGACAGTGATATCAAGGTCCTGAAGCATATCGAGCAAAGCACGCCTTTGGAATCACAGCTGTTTCTCTATGTCGTTGGGATGGGCGCAGACGGAACGCCCATCGAGTTATTTAAGGACGCAAGACTCGAAGGTTGGTCGCAAGTATCGGAAGGCAACCTTAAGGACAGCTTTGCCGATGACCTGGAAAGCTGCCTAAGGGAGACCTCGTGCTGGCTGGATGAACCTTTGAAATGGGACGCACCTGACAGCCTTTGGTCGTATGGGTTGAACGTGCCACAGATAGTATCGTTGGCGATCAGGAATATATTCCCATTCAAGCGGCCATTGGACGGCGTCGTTACATTCCCGCGCCGAAACCGGCTGGTTGAGATGCGTGCAGACTGGCTCAGGTCCGCCAGGCTATATCGCAAGAATTCTGCGATTACTTGAATCAGTTGCGCGTCGCTGCCCCTAAGGCCCTGCCAGGAATCGACGACCTGATCCCGACACTTCAGGCGGCCACGCAGTCGCCCCCTTTCTTTGGCTTACAGAATCACCAGCAGGCCGGAGTGGTCGGTCAGGCCTTTGAGGCGGAAAGCGGGGAGATGAATCAGACGGGCCTTCGGGAGTCCCTTGCCCGTGAAAGCGTGATCGATGCGTCTCGGCATGTCGCTCTTCCGGGTTCCCTTGAAGGTATAGGCCTTAGTACCCCCCGGCGCTTTATCCCAGAGGTTACGCCAGCCAAAGGCGTCAACCCATTCAATGAGTTGCGGGCTCCACTTCTTATCTTGCGACGGGTCGGTGTTGAAGTCGCCGATCATGAGGGCGCGCTTACCCGCATTCATGCGCATCCATGGCTTGAGCTGCTTGAAGGGCTTCCGCTTCTTTCCCTTGGTCGGCATGTGGACGGCTGAGATGGTCACTCCGTTAATGCGGCAGCGAACCCAGTTGTTCTTGAGCTTGTTGCCTTGTCGGCTGAAGCGCGTGTCAGTCTCCAGCACGAGCTTGCTATAGACCCGCACGTGACGCTTGCGGCTATGAAGGGTAGCCCTTGAGCAGTGCTTAAAACCGGCTGCCACTAAGCCCGCCTCATAATGCTTTTGGCTGCCCTGGAGGAGTTCGGCCAAGACGATGACATCGGGACGCCGACCAATGCGCAGCAGGGCGCCACAATCGATGTGCTTCTTCCGGGTATTTAGGAAAAGGACTTTCACTAGGGGACTTCTCCTAGTAGGTTTCCCATAACACCCCTGATGGCAATCCCGCCCCATCTCCGATCCCTGAAGCCCGGCATGGCCGAGAAGCTGGGGTATTACGTATACCTCTATGTCGACCCGCGGGATGGGAAGGTGTTCTACATCGGGAAGGGCAAGGGCGAGCGATGCCTGGACCACCTCTTCGAGGATGATGACCACCCGAAGGTGAAGCGCATCCGTGAGATCTTCGCCGCGGGGCTTGAGCCGCGTATCGAGATCTTGGCCCACGGCATGGCCACATCGGATGAAGCGTACCTCGTCGAGGCCGCCGCCATCGATCTGATCGGCCTTAAGGAACTCACCAATAAGGTCGTCGGCCACAACAGCCTCTTGTATGGACGAAAAACGCTCAAGGATTTGGCAATCCACTACGCCCCCGTGAACGCCGATATCCCCGACCCGGTTGTTCTCATCCGAATAAGCGAACTGTATCGCAACGGCATGTCCGCGCAGGAGCTCTATGAGGTTACCCGCGGTGTCTGGATACTCGGACTCGACCGCGCAAGAGGCGCCAAGTACGTCTTCGCCATCTTTGAGGGTATTGTGAAGGAAGTCTATGAGCCTGAGCTCTGGCAGGATGCACGAGTGGCCGGCTATGAAACACGCAAGGACCTAACGCCAGAGGATGGTAAAGGGCGCATCGAATTCGTCGGCAAGGTCGCCCCGGAGGCCATCCGTTCCCAGTACATAGATAAGTCCGTCGCTAACAGCTTCGCCTTCGGTGCCCAGAATCCCTGTAAGTATATCAACTGTTGATGGATTTCACCCCCGTACAGCGCGAACACGTCGAGAAGGCTTTGGCCGATCTGGTTGCCGGAGTGTCACCGGCAGGATTCAGGGACTCGACGACGTATGATGTCATCCACCAGGGCCGACCGTATCCGCCGAAGCAACTGATTGCCCTAGCGCTCAAGCACGCGACGGGTCGTGTGGTGACTGGGGATGACTTCGGCGGCGGTGAGGGCACTGCGTGCTTCCGCAGGCTCCGCGATCTAGGTTTCCTGATCACGGAGAAGTTTGAGGGCCTATCCACGGCCAAACTATCCAAGCTAGAATATTGGGTCGGCGTCACGGACCGGTCCTGGTTCGAGTTCCATTCGGCCAATCAGTCCGTGGAAGTAAACTTCTGGGCGCCCGGCGGTGAGCGTAGCTTTGGCGCTATCCCCGAGGGTGGCCTCTTCCTGTTCAAGCTTAAGGCCCCGGTGAACAAGGTCGTCGGGGGTGGGTGGTTCTTGAAGAGCACTGTCCTCCCCTTGGAGCTGGCGTGGAAGGTCTATGGAAAAGGCAACGGAGCAGAGACCCAGGCGATATTCCGCGAGAACATTACCCGCATGCGCGGCAGGATGGGCAAAGAGACGGGCCCAAACGAGACCATTGGCTGCACCTTGCTGACGGACTGCTTCTGGCTTCCGGAGGATCAGTGGATCGATCAGCCCGCCGATTGGTCGCCAAACATCGTCCAGGGGAAGTGCTATGAGCCAGGGGAGGGCGAGGGTGCCAAGCTTTGGGCTCAGATCCAGGAACGCCTCAGGGCGCGCCCGGTCACTCCTGGAGTCGAGCAGGAGCAGGATCGCTACGGAAAGCCCTACATGGCCAAGCCGCGACTCGGGCAGTCAGGCTTCCGGGTGGCCGTCATGGATGCCTATGGACGCCGTTGCGCCGTGACCGAAGAGAAGACACTGCCGGTCCTGGAAGCCGCGCATATCCGCCCCTATGCCGACGGGGGAGGGCATGAGGTCGGCAACGGCCTGCTACTCCGCTCGGACTTCCACACCCTATTCGACGCCGGCTACCTGACAATCGACACCGACTACCGCCTCCTCGTCAGCCAGCGCCTCAAGGAAGAGTTCTCCAACGGCCGACATTACTACGAACACCACGGTGCCCGTGTTCCCAACCTCCCGACCCGCACCGATCTTCTGCCGTCTAGGCCAGCGATCGAGTGGCGCAATCAGGATTGGGTGGGCTAGCCTCTCGGAATATCAGAGCTGGTCGTACTTGTCGGCGCGGCCTTTGGCTTTCTCGACCGGATACTTAATGGCGTTCTTAGCAAGCTTTTCGCGAACGGCGGAAGGGATGTCGATTTTGGCCTCGTGTGCTAAGAGCAAGGCATAGACGAGTACATCGGCAATTTCCTCTCGAATCTTGGCAGGATCGGCGGACTTGGCGTCCTTCCAGAGGAAGCATTCGAGTAGTTCGCTGGCCTCGATGGATAGTCCGGTTGCCAGGTCCTTAGCGTTATGGAACTGGGCCCAGTCTCTGGCATCACGGAAGGCTAGTGCTTCTTTCTGGAGAGCGGTGATGTCGGACATAGATTTCTTAAATAGTTTGCGGTTTATATTAGCGATAAGAGTATTTCGGGATGCTGCTTTATCAAGGAACATCCAAGGAGTTCGTGAGTGAGACGACGAAGAATGCCATCGTCGATCGTCTGGAGTCCTCGTTCAAGCGGCAGATGGGATACGGTCCGTCTGAGCCCGAGCGCCGTTCATGGCAAAATTCCCTTCGGGCCATGGCGCTTGTCGTCAGTGCGTCGGGTCTTCGGAATCACGGCGTAGGCATCGAATATCAGCTTCCCGGCTCGTCAAAACGCCTGGACTTCATGATCACGGGTTTGTCCGTAGATAAGAAAAAGGAAGCGGTTATCGTTGAACTTAAGCAGTGGGAAAAGACGGAGCCTGGCGATGGCGACAAGGTCGTTACTTTCGTCGGCCAGCGCGAGCGAGACGTCCTTCATCCCTCGGTTCAGGTAGGCAACTACCGACAGTACCTCTCGGATCAGCTGGTAGCTCTTCATGAAGGTGAAACTTCAATCCGTCTGAGCGCTTGCTCGTATTTACACAACTATTCGCTAGAAAAAGAGGACCCGCTTTTTGAGGAGAAATTTAAGGCGGTAGTCGCCAAGAATCCGGTGTTCAGCAAAGACGACGTCGATAAATTGGTCGAGTATCTGAACGCATTAATCCCCTTGGGCGACGACGGATCGGTCATCGACGAAGTCGTCCAGAGTAAGGCGAAGCCCAGCAAGAAATTACTCGATGAGATTCATCGTGTGGTGAAAGAGGATTCACGCTATGTTCTGCTGGACGAACAAATCATCGCCTATAACCGAATCGTTGCTGAGGTGAAGCGGTCGGCAAAGACCGGGGAGAAGGCCGCAGTAATCATTCGTGGTGGGCCTGGCACTGGGAAGTCGGTCATCGCGCTAAACGTCATGGGTGAGCTTTCTAAGCTGGGTCATAACACGCACTACGTCACGGGATCCAAGGCTTTCACTGAGACCATTCGCAAGATTCTCGGTGCTCGTGGTGCTCAACAAGTTAAGTTCTTCAATAGCTATATGGCAGCAGAGGCTGGTGCGATTGACGTCATGGTATGCGATGAGGCGCACCGCATCCGAAAGACGAGCAATAACATGTATACGAAGAAGGACAAGCGCTCGAACAAGAGTCAGCTTGAGGAACTCTTTGATGCGTCAAAAGTCGCGGTCTTCTTCATCGACGATCGTCAGATCGTGAGACCAGACGAGATTGGCTCATCTAAGCTAATTGCTGAATTCGCTCATTCGCACGGCATCAGGCTCTACGAGTGTGATCTGACGGCACAGTTCAGATGTAACGGGTCTGATGCCTTCATCAATTGGGTTAACCATACTCTAGCCATTGAGGTGACAGCCAATCCCTTCTGGGAGGCTTCGAATCCTTACGAGTTCAAGATTTTTGGTAGCCCCGAGGAACTTGAGAAAGCAATTCACGCGAAGGTAGCGGAGAAGGCCACCGCACGCATGTCAGCCGGTTTCTGCTGGAAATGGTCTGACCCCGATTCGTCTGGCAACCTGCTCGACGATGTCGTCGTGGGAGATTGGAAGCGTCCCTGGGATGCCAAGCCAGGCGCTGGACGTTTAGCCAAGGGCATCCCGCCAGCTGCCTTGTGGGCTTATGATCCCAACGGAATTGGCCAGGTCGGATGTGTTTATACCGCCCAAGGTTTCGAATTTGATTACATCGGGGTTATCATCGGCAAGGACCTCGTATATCGCTCCGACCAGGGCTGGGTCGGCGTAAAAGAGGAATCCTGCGACTCCATGGTCAAGCGCTCCAAAGACAAGTTCGTCGATCTCGTCAAAAATACCTACCGAGTCCTGCTAACCCGCGGCATGAAGGGCTGCTATGTCTACTTCATGGACGAAGAAACCCGGAAGTTCTTCGAATCAAGAATCACGAAGTAATTTTAGTAGGCCTGCCCATGATTCCGATCCCCGCCGGGTGCGCCCGCTTTCTTTGCTACGGTTGGATCATCACGGGTGTCGTTTTCGTGCTGGGCCTGAACAAGAACGGCGAAGACCTTTCCGGTGCCGGCTTGATGGCTATCGGCCTCGGCGTCCTCGGCCTCTACGTCACCCGCCCCCGGAAAGAGTGACATGCCTGATCTATCTGACGAGTTGGCGGCGCTCGTAGTTAAGCTCTATCCGACGCAGCTGAGGCGAGAAGCCGACGAGGGCGGCGGGGTGACGCTGAGCTTCATCACGAACAACCGGCTCTATCTGCTGACGGTGCAGACGGAAGATTCCCCGACGGAGTTCACGCTCTCGGCCGGCACTGAGAATCCTTACCTGGAGGTGACTCCCGGCGTCATGCAGGCGTTCGTCGCGGCGATGCGTAAGCGCTTCCCGTCGGCAAGTTATGGCCCGCGCGGTCCGCATGGGGCGGATTTCGGCGCCTCCGCTCATGGCCGGAAGATTGGCGGGCTTCCTCTCGAAGCCGAGTTCCTGCGCTGCAAGCAGGTGGTCGACCTCTGTCTGGATGGACAGTCGGCCGTCATCCGCAGTCAGGACAGCGACGACTGAGGGTAGGGCTGACCGACGCGGTCAGCCGTAGGCGGTTTACATCACCGGCTTGATTCGGCTTGTTTGTAAATAAATATGACTTAAAGTTTACAAATGGCCGCCAAGGAGACCTGTTATGTATACCGCCGCCCACCGATCGACCTGACCCGTGGCTGGGCGGGCCTGTCGGCGGCCACGGCGGCGGTGGCGCGCTTCGACTCGGCGGCCGCCGGGCTCCCTGCCGCACTCAAAGGTGTCACTTTCCGGGACCTGCTCTTCCGGATGGAGGCGTCCTCGAGTTCAGCCATCGAAGGGGTGGAAGCTTCCGCCCGGCAGTTGCTCATGGACGAGGTTCTCGTCGGCACCGACGAACTCGCCTCCCGGGACGAGCAGGTGCGCGAGGCAGCCCGGTCGCTCGCGGCCATGCATGCGGCCGCTGATCTGCCTGCCCGGCGCCCCCTCACCCCTTCGTTCCTATTCGGAATCCACGCCCTCTTGATGGAAGGGGTAGCCGGCGCCCATCCCGGCAAGTTCCGCAAGCCCCCCTATGTGGGTTATGCGGCCGGCCGGCCGGCGGTCGACTCGCAGCTGGTCCCGAAGTGTGTGGATGATCTCCTCGGTTTCATGGCCGAGGACCCGGGTTCCGAAGGACCGTTGGTCAGGGTCGCCCTCGCCCATGCGCTCTTCGAGCTCATCCACCCCTTCCATGATGGCAACGGACGGATAGGGCGCTTGCTCATGCCTTTGCATCTCATGCGCGCCGGCGCCACGGCCGAGCCCAACCTGGTCCTCTCCGGGCAGCTCTATGTCCATCGGGAGGATTACCGCCAGCTGCTGGCTAACCTGCACAAGCGGGGAACATCGGAGGATTGGGTGGCCTGGGTGGAGTTCATGCTCGAGATCATGAAAGAGCAGGCGTTGGAGCATGCCGCCTTCTTCCGACTGATCCGGCAGAGGTTCGATGAAGTTTCCAAGGCTACGCTCGAAGCGGCTGGCCAACGCGCGGCCGGTCACCTCCTGCCGAAACTCTTAGCCACCCCCGCCTTCACCGTGCCCTCACTGAGGAGCGACGAGAACCGGGTCACCGTCCACAAGTGGCTTGAGAAATTGGTCGCCGCGAAGGTGATCAAGGTCGAGCGGGCCGGAGTCCGTCGCCGCGCGACGATCTACGTGTGCCCTGCGCTCATGAGCCTGCTCGGACGCAAGTGAACGTATTGCCGGAGGAATCGGTTCAGGACGAGGACCCGAGGGCCGGAGGTTGGTTGCTGGAGGTAGGGGCGCGACGGTGTCGCGACCGAGGGGGCGTGGGCGGACGCGTCGCCGACGCGTCCCTACCTAAAGGCAGCTATGTCGTGACGCGGTCCCGACCATACTTGACGCGGCTTCGCCGCGCTCCTACCTGGAGACAACTGGGGCTGGGGCGAGGGTCTGCATGCGGACTTCCATCTTGGGGCTCTTAGGCAGACGCTCTCGGCAATGGTTCACGATCTGGTCGATATTCCGCGAGGCTTCATGGAAGAAGCCGGCGATGTCCCGCGCGATGGTCTCGTCCTTGTGCGCTAGAGAGGTCAGCGCTTCCAGGTGATGGCGCAGGCCGAGCGCATGCTGCTTGACGGCTTCGACGTGCGTCAAGGGGCGACCGAAACTGAGGTTGATCCGCTGTCGGCTGGTCGAGGCGTAGGCGCTGATGATGGCGAGGGTCAGGGTCTCGTCCCGGCCGGACTCGATCTTGGAGACGGCCGCCTGCGTCACGCCCAGACGCTTGGCGACATCCGCCTGCGTGAGCTTAGCACGCCGGCGGAGGCGTGTGAGCCCGTCGGTGACGCAGGTGTCCTGCGCCATCTGGGCGTACGCCTGCTGGATCTTATCCCCGAGTCCTTCTCCTTTGATCAGTTCCTCGACGGAAGCATAGGTCCGCGGGGCGGGCTTGGACGGAGGGCGGTGGCGAGGCGTGCTCATGGCTGGTGGGGAGGCTCGAGGGAGCGGACGAAATCAAGGGCGCACCGGAGGTCGGCGGCCTGGGAATTCTTATTCCCTACAGTTATAATGTGCAAGACCCGATTCTCCTCCGCCGGGAAGACGTAGAGTCTCGTCTCCTGGAGTTTGGTGCGGCTCGGCCCTTTCTGGTCGAGCGCCCAGATCCCCGCCGGCTCGTGATGCAGGAAGCCGGCGTGGGCCGCGCGGCAGTGTGGTAGGCTGTTGAGCTGCTCCAGCAGCCGGGCCAGGTTGCGCAAGACGGCCGCGAGTTCGGCCGGCCGTTTCTTGTCGTAGTACCGCTTGGCTCGCTCGAAGTCCGGTGCGATCTGCATCCTCCACATGGCCACAGGCGTGGCGGTCAAGCCGACGAAGACGATAGGATAGCGGCGAACTGGAGGATCATCACCAGACTTGGCTGAGGGGTTATGACAGGGGGCACGTTGACACGGGGACACGTGGGCAAGGGGATGTAAACGAGGGCAAGAGATGCGAGAGTATCGAGTATGGAGTATTGAGTATGGGGGCACGCCCACCGCACGGTGGCCGTAAGGTAGGGGCGCGACGGTGTCGCGTCCGAGAGGGGCAAGGGCGGACGCGATGTCATCGCGTCCCTACCTAAAGGCAGCTATGTCGTGACGCGGTCCCGACCCTACCCACGTCAGGTGGAAGCGGTTGGCGGTTAGCGGTTGGGAACGGCAGAGAGATGAGCGGGCGGCTCGGAGAGCCGTCCCTACCCGAGTCAGCGAGGCCGGCACGTGGCGCGGCCCGGAGCTCTCATGGCCCGAGCTCGTCGAAGATGGCCTGCAACTTCTTACGGGCGGCCGCTTCTTTGGCTGGGTCGGTGTTCGCGTCGGGCTTGGCCGGGTCCTCCCATAGTTCGACGACCCGCCTGAGCTCACCTTGGTTGTTCAGCATGAACTCACGGTCGCGGACCTGGCGATGGTTCGCGTTCTGAATATGCACCCATTCGCGAGGTTGGCCTGGCTGGCCGAGCAACTGCGGCGCGAACGACCGCCCGTGGATGCGGGCGGCGGGTAGCGGCGCCCCGGTGAGCGCACAAAGGGTCGGCAAGAAATCAGAGAGGTCGATGAGGTCCGCGCAGGTGGCCGCGGCTTTGATCCGTCCCGGCCAGCGCACGAGGAGCGGAACCCGCGTGCCACGATCCGTCATCGTGCCTTTGCCGCCGGCGATCACCCGGCCGTCGCCCCACTGGTGCCGGAGGCCGACGTCAGTCCCGTTGTCGGCGAGGAAGATGACGATGGTGTCGTCGGCGATGCCGAGCTCATCGAGCGTCCGGAGCATCGCGCCGATCTGGCGGTCGAGGTAGGCGACCATCTCCGGGAAGTATTTCGCATCGCCTTTGTGGGCGACATCGGGCGCGCGATAACCCTGCTCCTTGCTGTCAGGCGTGGGCTCCCAGGGATAGTGCGGCAGATAGGTCGAGTAGAAGGCGAGGAAGGGCTTCTGGTCTTGCGCGCACTTCCGGATGAAATCGAGATGCGTCTCGAGGTCGACGTCCGGCCCGTAGCGCTTACGCACTTCCTCGGCGATGATGCGACCGTCGCGGAGCTGGTACGGGTTCCAGTAGCGCGTGGTCTTCTGGCCCCGATCATCGAAGATGCTCCAGGTCTGGTAATGATCGAAGCCGAAGTCGCGGATGGTGTCGTGCTTGTGCTCGAGCGAGACGTGCCATTTGCCGACGATCTGCGTGGCGTAGCCGTGTTGTTTCAGCTGACGAGGGAAGCTCGGCTGGCTTGGTCGCAGGAAGATATCCTCCTGCCTCTTGCTGGAGAGCACGACCTTCAGGCCGTTCAGGAACGGGTAACGTCCGGTGAGCAGCTGCGCCCGCGACGGCGAGCACAGCGGATTGGCGAAACAATGCGTGAACCTCATCCCTTCCTTCGCGAGGCGATCCAAGTTCGGGGTCTGGTGCGAAGTCCCGCCGTAACTGGAAAGACATTCCAGCCCGAGGTCGTCCGCCAGGATCAGCAGGACGTTGGGCTTTTTCGGCGTCGACTCGGCGGCCACCAGCGTGGTCAGTGACGTGAGTAAGACGGCGAGGAACTGACGGAGGGGGGCTTTCATCAGGATGACCACGGGGGCATCCTCGGGATTCGCCCGGTCTTTAGCAAGGAAGTCGCGGAAGTCTGCCCCCTTTGGCTTTCCGGCGGTTAGCGGTTGGGAACGCAGAGAGACAGCGGACGCGATGCCATCGCGTCCCTACCAGAGGCAACGAGGTCACCGTGCCCGCACGCTGCAACGCAGGTCCGTCCAGGCGTCCGGTTTGGATTCCTTGGTGGGCGTGATTTCCACTTCGTTGCGTCCGGCGCGCAGGTCTTGCGCCTGCAGTTCGTAGGTCAGCCAGTTTCCGGTCTCAGCCTTTGGCTGGTCGAGTCTGCGGCCGTTGATCTTCACCTCCGGCCCCGCCGGGCCGGCCGGATTCTTGGTCTGGAGATGAAGGCGGGCCTTCTTCCCTTTCATGTCGGTCTCGTTGGCGTAAAAGGCCGTCCTCGCCGTTTCCCCCGCCTTCAGGACGATGGGTTTGCCGGGGTTGAGATGCGAGGTCTGCACGTAGTCGGCGTAGGGCAGGCTGTTGCCCGCCGCCACGCCGGCGCCGCGCACGCTGGCGAAGTAATCCTTGTCCAGTCCGCCCAAGGTGGCCATGCCCCCCAGCTCCCGCCAGATCGCGCTGCGCGGGTCGAAGGAATTGAAGACGTACACGCCGTCGGCCCCCGACTGCCAGGCCGCCGCGGCCCGCCCGCGGTAGCTCTGCACGGTCTGACGCAGGGCCTTGGCGGCACCGTCACGGACACGCGATTCGTCCAGGGAAGGGTACACTTTGACGCCATGCCGGTGTCCTAGGGCGACGCTACGCTCCCAGTCGTTGAGGCGGAAGTATCCGCTGGGCATGTAGATGTCGATCAGGCCCTCGGCCATCCAGCGCTCGAGGTCTAGGCCGATGTCACGGCAGTATGTGACGGAATCCGGCAGCCGCACGGCCAGCAGGAAAGGTCGGCCGCGGCGCAGGCCCTCGGCCTCGGTCATCGCTCGGATGCGCCGGATAAGGTCGGTCATGAGCGTGCGCTCCGTGTCATCGCAGGCGACGCCGCCCATGGCCGCCCGGCGGAAGAACACCGGGTGACGGAAGAAGTCCAGCTCGACGCCGTCGACGGCGTAGTTCCGGCAGACTTCCTCGACGTACCGGAACGCGAGCTCCCGCACCGGCTCCTGGGTGTAATCGATCGCGGTCCAAGTCCCGAACTTCGGCTTTTTCGCGGCCGTCCCGATCATGTAGTCAGGATGCTCGGTCTTGAGCCGGTTGGCGCGCAACATGATCGGGCCGTATTCGGCCCCGGCCCCGTCATGCGTGTCGTTCATGCGGAAGGACCAGAAGATCTCGATGCCATGCTTGCGGCCGAAGTCCGTCATGACCTTGAGAGGGTCGGTGCCCGCCGCCAGCAGCTCGGGGGTCCGGTTGACCGAGAACATCCCCTCCTTGGTCGCGAAGACCTGCCCGACCTTGGTGTCGTGCGTGAAGAGCCCGAATCCCGAGCTCCACGTGCAATAGGAGATGCAGTCGACCTGGCTGCCAAGCAGCCCGGTCGTGCGCTGCTGCAGGAAGGATTCGGCTGAATGGTCTTCGGTCTTGTAGACCGGTTCGTTCCCGTCGTTGTTAAAGATGATCCGGCGCGGACGGTTCAGCGCGGCCTTTCGCGCCTCGCGCAGTTCGGCGAGGGCGTCCTCTGGCGCGTTCGCGCATCCAGTGACGATACACAGCAGGGCTGCCAGCAGGGCGGGCGTTCTCATGGGGTAGACGCAATCTGAGGTCTGCTTCGGCGATGACAACGCCCGACCTCAAAGGGCCGCCAAGGGGTCAGGCCGTTACGGGTGCTGTCTTGAGGGTGGGGCGCGACGGTGTCGCGACCGTGTAGGATTTGGGCGGACGCGTCGCCGACGCGTCCCTACCTCGCGCGGCGGAGCCGTGAGAGGGCACGAGGGCGGGGCTTGCCGGAGAAGGCCGGTTCGTGGGCCGCGCTGGAAGATGACTCGTCTCGGCGCGGTTCGGCGGATAAGACGACCCTATGTTCCGTCCCCCGCGGCTGCTTTATTTCTTCCTCCATGCGCTCGTCGTCGGGTGCGTCGCCGTCCATGCCGGCGCGCCGCTACCGGAGGCCCTGCGCCAGGCCGCCGACCGCCGTCAGGCGGAACTCCAGTCCGAGCGGAGCGCCGAAGTCGCCGCCCGCGAACTGAAGGCGGGAGGCAAGACCCTGCGCTGGCTGGAAAAGGAGTTCAACCTCGCCCCCGCCGGCCAACGCAGCCTGTGGATCTCGATGCATGGCGGCGGGGGCACGACCGCCGCGGTCAATGATCAGCAATGGCAGAACCAGATCCGCCTCTACGCGCCGCCCGAAGGGATCGTGGTCGCGCCCCGCGCCCCGACCGATACCTGGAACCTCTGGCACCAGCCGCACATCGACCGGCTCTTCGATCGCTTGATCCAGGATTTCATCGCCGTCCGGGGCGTGCATCCGGATAAGGTCTACTTGCTCGGTTATTCCGCGGGCGGCGACGGCGTCTGGCAGCTCGCTCCGCGCATCCCCGATCGCTTCGCCGCCGCCGCGATGATGGCCGGGCATACCAACGGCGTGAACACGCTAGGTGTCCGTAATCTGCCGTTCGCGATGTTCATCGGGGGCGAGGACGCCGCCTATGGCCGGAATAAGATCGTCGCGGACAAGATCGCGGAGTTCGGCCGCCTGCGTCGCGAGGATCCGACCGGGTACGAGCATCTTGGCCGCGTGTATCCGGGTCTGCCGCACTGGATGGACCGCAAAGACGCCGAGGCGCTGCCGTGGATGGCGAAGTTCGTCCGCGACCCGTGGCCTCGTAAGATCGTCTGGGTCCAGACCGGCGTCACCCACGACCGTTTCTATTGGTTGGAGCTGCCCGCCGGCTTCGCGAAATCCGGGCAGAAGATCGTGGCGTCCGCCCGCGGTCAGGAGATCGTGCTCGAGGGCGACGTCCCGGCCGGGCTGACGATCCGTCTGCGGGAAGGCCTCGTCGATCATCTCGCGCGGCCGGTCAAGGTCACGGTCAACGGCCGCGTGTTGCTCGAGGCTGTGCCGACACCCGCTACGCCGGCCCAGCTGAGCGCCTGGCTGGCGGAGCGCTTTGACGTCCCCGCCACGCCGACCGCCAGCCTGCGACTACCTTGAGGGCAAGGGCGGACGCGTCACCGACGCGGCCCTACCTAGCGCGGCGGAGCCGCGAGGGGGCACGTTGACACGGGGACACGTGGGCAAGAGGGAGCTGCGAGGGCAGGAGATGCGAGAGTATCGAGTATGGAGTATTGAGTATGGGGGCACGCCCGCCGCACGGTGGCCGTAAGGTAGGGGCGCGACGGTGTCGCGACCGAGAGGGGCAAGGGCGGACGCGTCGCCGACGCGTCCCTACCCGAGACAGCTATGTCGTGACGCGGTCCCGACCCTACCGAGCGCGGCGGAGCCGCGAGGGGGCACGGGGACACGGGGACAAGTGGGCAAGGGTGCGTAAACGAGGACATGAAGGCATCGTCCCCGTGTCACCGTTACTCGTGCCCACGTGTCCCCTAATTTTTAACCTCCCGCGTCCCGGTAGATCTCGCCGAGCTTGGTCAGCTGGCCGTCCTTCAGGAGCGCGGCCTTGCCGTCCTTGGGATTGAAGTAGGCATAACGTTCGACGAAGCGGCTTCGCTCCAGGGCCTTGAGCGCCCCACGGAGGAACTGAGCGTGGCCCAGGTCGTCGGCCTTGGTGAACATGGCGTTGAACTCGGTGACCCACACCGGTCGGCGATAGGTGGCGGAGAGTTCCTTGAGCCAGTCTTCGAACGCTCCGGGGTCGGCGCTGCGATACCAATGGGCGTTGACGAAATCCACCGGCAGCTTCTTGCGCTGGGCCTGCTCCATGAAGGCGCGCATCCACGCCCCGCCCTGGCCGTCGGACGAGACGCCGGGCGAGCCGAGGCGGAGCTGCTTCTCCTTCGCGAAGGCGACCATCGCCGGCCAGGCCTCGATGGCTTCCTCGACGGTGACGTTACCCTGCGAGTCGCGCTCCGGTTCGTTGAGTCCGAGCAGGTTCTTCGCGCCGGGATCGTCGAACATCGCCAGTTCGGTGGCAGGCGTCGGCTTGCGATGTCCTTTCACCATCGGGACGAATTCATAGCTCGGCGTGCTGCTGCCTTGGCAGGTCCACGTGTACCACCAAGTGCAGCCGAACTGTTTTTCGGATTCCGGACGGTTGCCCGCCCAGCCCTTCTTAGGTGAGCGCTTGGCGGGGCGATCGGCGGCTAGGCTCGTGAACGGCGCGCAGGCGGCTCCCGCCAGCAGAAGGCGGATGGTATCTCGTCGGCTCAGGGGCATGCGACGAAACGTAAGCCAAGAAGGTGTTCTGCCAAAGGCAAAAGGTCCAGGTAGGGCTGACCGCCCCGGTCAGCCGGGTCATGCGGCAGGGGCGCGACGGTGTCGCGTCCGAGAGGGGCAAGGGCGGACGCGTCGCCGACGCGTCCCTACCCATGTCAGGTGGTGGCGGTTAGCGGTTGGCGGCTGGGGGCGGCAGAGAGGGAGCAAGGGCCGCAGCCGGCAGGCCACGCTACGGCCCTTGCCCTTTCCGC
>Ga0255083_1000187_pt1 | contig 15162 bp, 17 predicted proteins | sample Colum_Colum_RepC_FD_188460 | JGI IMG/M metagenome (GOLD analysis project Ga0255083, IMG submission 188460) | Freshwater microbial communities from Columbia River, Oregon, United States - Colum_Colum_RepC_8h | ecosystem: Environmental > Aquatic > Freshwater > River | place: USA: Oregon...
ATACCTCACATGGGTCAGCGGAGTAGTGAAGGGTGACCTTGGAACAACGTTGAACGAAAAGAGCGTGAACAGTGAGATCAGCCGCCGAATTTGGGTGAGTCTTCGCCTCCTGCTCATCGGGTCAATACTTGGATCGGTGATCGGAGTTATCACTGGCGTGGTGAGTGCAGTTCGACAGTACAAGCCTTTCGACAGATATTTCAGTATCACGTCCTACATCTTTTTGTCTGCACCAGTTTTCCTCGTTGCTTTGCTGTTGAAATTCGGAGCAATCAATTTGAATGACAGACTTGGCTACACGTTGATCTACACAGTCGGTGAGTATTCGCCAGAATTCCAGGGTGCAGGATTTTCATCCATCATTAATCGCGTTCAGCACCTAATTCTTCCGACCTTGTCCATCGCTCTTGGTGGAATAGCGTTCTATTCCCGTTATCAGCGAAATGCAATGCTTGATGTTTTGAGCAGTGATCACTTGCGCACCGCTCGAGCAAAAGGATTGACGAAGCGTCAGGCGTTGTTTAAGCACGGACTACGCGTGGCGATTCTTCCGCTGACCACATTCTTTGCGTACTCGTTTGGTCTCTTGATTACTGGTGCAGCGTTTACGGAAACAATTTTTGGTTGGAACGGTATGGGTCAGTGGTTTATTACGGCAGTGCAGGCTAACGACGTAAATTCCACTGCCGCAGTAATTCTTTTTTCATCTGTACTTGTTTTGCTCTCAGGATTTCTTGCAGACATCGTCACAGCAGCCCTTGACCCACGGGTGAGGTTGCGATGACCGAAGCACTGCGCCTAACTCGTGGACAACTCGTTCGCCGTCGCTTCATGCGCAACAAACTTGCAGTGTTTGGACTATGCAATCTGATCTTTATGTTTCTGCTTGCGTTTTTAGGCCCATACCTAAGCAAGCACAAATGGGATGACCTTGATTTCATGTATTTATTGCAACCGCCGTCAAGAGAGCACTGGTTTGGTACAACACAAATTGGTGGTGACGTCTTCGCGCTGACGATGCGTGGTCTTCAGAAATCACTCATCATTGGATTGCTCGTGGCGTTTTTCTCCACGGGAATCGCGGCAATTGTTGGTGCATTTGCCGGCTATCTCGGTGGAAAAATTGACAAGGCAATGATGTGGGTGGTTGACCTACTTCTTGTTCTTCCCGCGTTCTTGTTGATTGCTGTGATGTCACCTCTCTATAGGGGAAAAACTTGGCTCATATTTGTTGTGTTGCTCGCAGCATTCGGCTGGATGATTACAAGTCGAATAGTGCGTGGAATGGCAATGAGTCTGCGAGAGCGAGACTTCATTAGAGCTGCTCGATATATGGGTGTGCCAACGCGAACGATTGTGTTTCGCCATCTCATTCCGAACGTTGCATCAATCTTGATCATTGCGGCAACACTGGACGTCGGCGGAACCATTCTGAGCGAAACAGGTCTTTCTTACCTTGGTTTTGGCATTCAACCACCCGATGTTTCTTTAGGCAGCTTGATCGCAGATGGAACGAATTCGGCACTGACATATCCATGGCTGTTCTGTTTTGCGGGTGGAGCTTTGGTGCTCACGGTTCTCTCAGTCAGTTTTATAGGAGACGGCTTGCGCGATGCATTTGACCCTGGTGCTTCGACGGGAGCAAAGTCGTGAGCGATTCAATTATCCAAATCCGAAACCTGTCTGTGTCATTCCCGAGTGAATCCGGAACTGTGCAGGCTGTTCGTGATTTAAGCCTTGATATTCGACCTGGAGAGGTTCTCGGATTGGTTGGAGAGTCGGGTTCAGGAAAGTCGGTTACCTCGCTCTCGATGATCGGGCTTCTCCCGCCAACAGCGCGTATGACTGGTGAGATTATTTATCAGGGCAGAAATCTGTTGTCGCTTTCTGATGAAGAAATGTCCAAATATCGAGGCAGCGATATTGCGATGGTGTTTCAAGATCCGCTTTCAGCTCTGAATCCGGTTCGCACAATCGGCCACCAGATTGCAGAAGCAATTCTGATTCATAAAGATGTAACTGAAGAAGCTGCACTAAAGCGGGCAATTGAACTACTTGACATCGTGGGCATCCCTCGACCAGACGAACGAGTGAATTCATATCCGCACGAATTTTCAGGTGGAATGCGCCAAAGGGTAATGATCGCCTTGGCGATTGCGAATGAACCAAAAGTTCTTTTGGCGGATGAACCGACAACTGCGCTCGATGTTACGGTGCAGGCGCAGATCCTTGAAGTTTTGGAACGTGCACGTGACATCACCGGCGCAGCCATTGTGTTGGTGACACACGACTTGGGAGTGGTCGCAGGACTTGCTGACCGCGTGGCAATTATGTACGCCGGCAAAATTGTTGAAGTTGGCGACGTAAATAGCGTGTATGCGAATCCAGCGATGCCGTACACAATTGGTCTTCTGCGTTCGATCCCAAGAATTGACGCTGAGTCGGGTTCACGCCTTGCTTCCATTGCAGGAGCTCCACCATCCCCAGTTGATCTTCCAATGGGTTGTGCTTTTTCACCTCGCTGTCCTGCAGCAATCGAGGCTTGCAATAACGCAATTCCAGAACTGCTTGATCGAGGGCAAGGAAGAATGACTGCCTGTCATCGTCATTCTGAAATTCCCCAAATCCAAGCGGAAGGAAAACTGTTTGTTGAGGGTCCTGCACATGTTGCAAAACGTGAAGCAAGTTCGGGGACAGTCCTAGAGGTAAAAGCTCTGAATAAAACCTTTCCAATGATGAAAGGTTCCGTCCTTCGCCGAAGGGTCGGATCAATTTTCGCTGTGGACGCAGTGGACCTGACGCTTCGAAAAGGTCGCAGCCTCGCGTTAGTAGGTGAGTCGGGCTGCGGCAAGACAACCACATTGCTCGAAATTATGAACCTGGTAGAACCTGAAGCAGGAACAATCACGGTGTTGGGTCGAGATGTGTCTGGTTTGTCGAAGCACGACCGATTGCAGCTTCGAAAGGATTTGCAGATCGTTTTCCAAGATCCTTTTGCATCACTCGACCCCCGTCTTCCAATTGGCGACGCAATTGCAGAGCCACTTCGAGCGTTCAAAGTTCCGCGAGATCAGCAAGACACACGAATTTCAGAGTTGCTTGCTCTTGTTGGGCTTAATCCAGATCATGCAAGTCGTTATCCTTCTGAATTTTCCGGCGGTCAGCGTCAGCGCATTGCAATCGCACGCGCCTTAGCACTGAATCCACAGCTTGTTGTTCTTGATGAACCGGTTTCCGCTTTGGACGTCAGCGTCAGGGCAGGCGTGCTTAATTTGCTTGCCGAATTGCAAGAAAAGTTAGGTCTTTCATATTTGTTCGTTTCGCACGATCTTGCGGTCGTTCAGCATGTTGCAGACGACATTGCAGTGATGTATTTGGGCTCAATAGTTGAATCTGGTCCTGTTGCTGATGTCTTTGCCAACCCACAGCATCCGTACACTCAGGCCTTACTTTCAGCTGTACCGATCCCCGACCCGGTAGTGGAGCGTTCGCGTAAGCGCATCGTGTTGCAGGGAGAGTTACCGAGCCCTGCCAACCCACCAAGCGGTTGCCGCTTCCATACGCGGTGTCATGTGCGCGCAACGCTTTCACCTGAACTGTCTGAGCGTTGCGCATCAGAGCGGCCGATTCCGACCTTGAGTGGAAACGGGTCAGTTGCCTGTCATGCTCCACTCGCATGACCGCGGGATGGGTTGAACAGAACAATTCGCTGTACCGCAAGTTTGAGTTTTCAACTTTTCGCGAAGCCTTTGCGTTCATGACCAAGGTCGCTGAATTGGCAGAAGAGCAAGACCACCATCCCGATTGGTCAAACTCGTGGAACGTTGTTGAGATCAACCTATGCAGTCACGACAAAGGTCGCACCGTTACGGCACGTGATCACCAACTCGCAGCGGCAATTAACGAACTGCAGAATTTGTAGTGGCAAAAAGCATTTTCACTCAAACGACTAAATTTCCAGGCTGGTGGGTCGTCGGCGCATGCTTTATTCTTCTCTCGTTTTCATCTGGTCTGGGTTTCTACGGTTTGGCTGTTTACCTGCAGGCGTTCAGTCGTGAACTGGGATGGTCGGTTTCTTCGATTTCGTTGGCGACAACTTTCTTTTTCTTAGTAGGTGGAGTTTCGGGCATTCCGATCGCCAAGTTCATCGCCAAGCACGATGTGCGAATCATGATCATTGGCGGTGCAACGGTTGCTGCTCTCGCATTGTTTTCGATGCGCTTCGTTGAGCAACGGTGGCAACTTTTTGTTGTGTATTGCTTCTACGCACTCGGTTGGTCGGCATCTGGCATGGGGCCAGTAACAACGGTTGTTACGCGTTGGTTTCAGGTGCGGCGGGCGAGTGCGCTTGCTGTTGCGTCGACGGGTCTTTCGGTGGGAGGCATCGTCGTAACACCATTCATTAAATGGATTCTCGACACGCAAGGCATTCGCAACGGCTCGCCATGGTTGGCGTTGATTTGGTTCTGCGGCACTGTGCCAGTCACATTGCTTTTGTTGCGCGCATTTCCGCAACCTTATGGATGGTTGCCAGATGGCGCGCGCGCTGCGCCTGGTGAGATCGCGAACATTTCTGGCACGCCACTTGCCGAAGCAGTACGCAGCAGGTTTTACAAAGCAGTCACTTTTGGTTATATCTTTGCGCTAGGTGCTCAAGTTGGTGGTGCATTGCAACTCGTCAAACTTGTCGAAGAACGCACCGACCGTTCAACCGCGACTCTGGCAACAATTGTTCTTTCGACGATGTCAATCCTTTCGCGTTTTGCTGCTGGTCGTATTATTCCGAAGATAAACATGACTCGGTTTACCGTTGGCCTTGCTGGACTGCAGGGTATTTCGCTGGCGAGTCTCGGTTTGATCAATAATCGAATCGGCTTGCTCATCGCGATTGGCCTATTCGGTGTCACTATCGGCAACATGGTGATGATGCAGTCACTGTTGCTTGCTGAACGATTTGGCGTTCGCGATTATCCCAAGATCGCAGCGCGTTCTGGCTTGATCTCATTTTCAGGCACTGCGTTGGGGCCGCTCCTTTTGGGATGGCTTTACGACGTCGCCGGCGGTTATCGCTCGTCGTATCTCGCCGCTGGAGCCTGCTCAATTATCGGCGCAATTCTGTTTTCATTTGCAGGCTCTGCCTCGGTTGCTTCCACCGAAGTTGCACCAGCACAGTCGCAATAGAATATTTCTTATGTCTGATTTACATCCAAACACTTTGCGGGTTATTACTGCTGCGCACGAGGCGGGTCTCGAGATCACAACGCGAAGGTTTCCTGAGGGGACCAAGACTGCAGCTGATGCTGCCGCTGCAATTGGCGTAACCGTTGGCCAAATTGTGAAGAGCCTGGTATTTGGTGTTGATAGCGAAATCGTGATGGCGCTGGTCAGCGGTTCAAATCAACTCGACGAAAAGAAGCTTGCTCTCGCTGCCGGTGGTGCAAAGTGCGCACGTGTAGATGCAGACGCTGTTCGTGAAGCAACGGGCTATCCAATCGGTGGAGTGCCGCCTTTTGGTCACAGCACTCAACTGCGAGTGTTCGTGGACCCGGACTTGTTGCAGTACGACGAGGTGTGGGCTGCAGCAGGTACGTGGAACGACAACTTCGGTGCTGCACCTGCTGACATCGTACGCGTCGCCGGTGGTGTGGTCACCGACTTAAAGCGCTGATAAGCGAGACGTTTCTGCATGTCTAATCAAATAGATTTGAAGCATGGTTCGTCCGACAGAAGAGATTCGTAAGCGGATCCGTTTAAATCTGACCGAAGCACGGGAGGCTCGGATGTTTAAGGACTTCGACCGTTGTTGGTCGTTGTTGGAAGATGCACATGTGCTCAGCCAGCCGTGGGCATGGTTGCACATGAGGGTGCACGGGTCGATGTTTGTTGCAGCAATGGTGCAACGAGATGTGCGTGAAGTCAGAGGTCAGTTATCAAGGATTGCGGTGGCGGGACCTGGTTCGTTGTCGGGGCGCTATCCAACAGGGAACACGGGCCGTGCACGGGTTCCGGCCACTCAGCCAATGCCGATTGCTGGAGAACTTGCAGAGGTGCTCCAACGGGCAGGGCAGCGAATCGACTGATCTAACTGTTCGTCAAAGAGTTGCCTAAACCAAAGACGGCGTGCCCCCGTTTGGTCACAGCACACAACTACGTGTGTTCGTTGACCCGGACTTGTTGCAGTACGACGAGGTGTGGGCTGCGGCGGGAACGTGGAACGACAATTTCGGTGCTGCGCCTGCTGACATTGTTCGCGTTGCTGGTGGAGTAGTCACCGACCTGAAACGCAATTTTTAAGTGATGCTTTAGTGGAGAAAAGGTCGCACTTCAATAAGTCTGTTGCAGGCGAACGAAGCTTCTGCTGCTAGAGCGTGTGCGACGGTGTCATTATCGGCTTCAATGATCCAAAAACCTGCCGTGAACAATTCTGAGTTGATTGCTTGTCCGTGAAACTTTTGATCACGTCCTCTTCGATTATCAAAAGTAACTGCATGATCAGGTGACGCGATTCCCGCTGCCATAACTCTTTGGCCAGCAGCTTCAATTTTCTCGTTAAACGCATCAATCTTGGACATCTCGTCGTGATCAGCGAGAACATCACCATGTTGATTAGCGATTACGGCAAAGAAATAGCGCATATTTGAAATTTAGTTTGGGTCTGCACGCTATGTCCATTGCGGATTATGTGGACATACAACGATTATTGAAATGATTTAGCGATTAGGGTGAATTTGTGGTTGAGAAATCCTTGCTGATGGAGCGTGCTGCCAGAAATGTGGTACTGCTGAGGAGGTTGAACCTTGTTGCACTGTGCGTTGCAATTGTGGTCTATGTCGGATTATTGGTAGTTGCCTTTTCTGAAGACGTCGCTCCACTGGCAGTGTTCAGTACCTGCATCCTGCTTGCTGAGATGCTGGTGTTTCAGATAGTTCGCACCTTGAGCGACTTCGTGGAATCGCAGTGTCAGTAATTGACAAATATCTGAAGCGGTTTCCCGATGAGCAGCGCGAATCGCTGCAATATCTGCGCGAAACGATCCTTTCAATAGTTCCTCAAGCCAAAGAAACGCTCAGCTACGGCATGCCAGCCTTTGAAATTGACGGCAAAGTTGTCGCTGGATTTGATGGGTTTAAGAATCACTCCTCGTACTTTCCTCATAGTGGATCTGTGCTCGAGGAGCTTTACGGTTTTCCCGAATGGTGTGAAGTGAGTAAGGGGACGCTGAGGTTTCCGATCGGCAAGAAACTGCCCAAAACGCTTGTGCGAAAGCTGATTTCGGTCCGCCGCAGGCAAATTACTGAGAAACAGAAGGGGCGTTCTTCGGTGAAGCCGAAGAAATAGCCGGAGGGTATTGTCGGTTTATGTCCGAGGCACCAGCACCAGAGTTGCTTGAAGAACTGCTTATTCAGGAAGTTGCAAGTGGGAGCGACTTAGAAAAGTCGCGACAGAGAAGTGAACAAGTGCGAAGCGAAAATCTCGTTGCCGCAAAATTCTGGGGGCCAATTCAATATCGAATTGTGTTCACCTTTCTGTTTTTTAGTGTTTGTTGGGTAGGAGTGATTTTTGCGGGCGTGACAGACGTTATGCCGTTGTGGCTCGGACTCATCATTAACTCGATCGTTGCATCAACCTTCTATATGCCGATGCATGAGGCGACACACAAGAACATTTGGGGGAAGAGTTCAAAAGGGCGCTGGGTAGAAGAAGCAATTGGAGTCGCAAGCTCTGTACCAACCGGGATCAACTTTTCGTCGCATCGCGCTGGCCATATGCGTCACCATGCGTACACGAATGATCCAGAACGTGACCCGGATCATTTCACTGACGGAAAACTTTCCGAACTTCCTAAGAAGTTTTACGGCATAACCATGCTGTATTCGTTTCTTCCGTTCTTTGCACTGATCAAACCATGTCGAGTGCTTCTTCCCGTGCAATTTCGCCGTGTTCTGGATAGCAATCAATCAAGTGTGAGCGAAGGTAAATCGCAGTTGAGGTTCTGGCTTGTCTCCACAGTTGTTCTTGTGACGTGCTTTGCAACGGGCAACGGACTGTCGGCGTTGATGCTGTGGTGGCTGCCTGCTCGACTTCAACTGCTGTGGTTGATATTCATCTTTGCGTGGTATCCACACCATCCAGCAAGTGAAACAAGCCGTTATCGGCACACGCGAGTTGCCGTGTTTCGTGGATCAGGTCTGCTCATTCGTGGCCATGATCACCATGCAATGCATCACCTATTTCCACGAGTTCCGCACTATCGATTGAAGGCGTTGTGGCGAGAACTATCTGTCGAAATGGTTCAACGCGGAGTGCGTGCTGAAGGCAACGCGCTTCACGCCACTGGGCCAGTCATCTGGTAAATCAAAGCTTTAGCTGAAGCAGATCCGTCTGGGCATAAGTCTGCGGAGTCGCCGAACAAAGTAAAGCCAGCGCGTTCTGCTGTTCGTCGTGAAGCGGTGTTCGTTTCAGCAATGGTCGCTTGCAACGTGTGAGCTTTGCCGACTCTTCGCGCAAGCGTAGGGATGATTTGCAATGCGGTTGATGCTGCTCCAGATTTCCTGCCCCAAGGGGCTACCCAATAGCCAATACTTGCAACGCCGTTAATCACCTGGTGAATTCCGATCATGCCGACAGGTTCCTGTGAGCGGGAATCAATGATTGCCCATGCAGCTAGTTCACCATTCTTGTTTTTGATAAACGCTTCGGCATGTTCACGCGTGTACGGACGTGGGACTTTTGTCCAACGTTGAACTTCTTCGTCCTGGCAAGCGCGTGTGATCCATTCAGCATCTGAGGATTCGAGATTGCGAAGGCGATGTGAGAGCAATGTGAAATAGATCTGATTGACCATCGTGTCATCCGTGACGGTTTCGCCAACCTTTGTCCAGTACTCCATGTGGCTTGCACGGAAGTCTGCGGCGTTTAGATCACCTTCGGCTTCGGCAAGAGCAAACTCATCAGACACATCTGCAAAGCGCGTGATCTCCACACGGGTGACTTGGAGTGTTGCGACATGGTTCAAGTCTGTATTAACCATGGAGAGACATTCACCAACAAATTCAACTTCTTCGCCCTCTTTTTCGTAATCGGCAGCCAATCCTGCAGTGGCTCGTTTGTTGCCGTTGATGATGAAGTTCACCAGGTTTTCACGGCTTTTTCCGGGCGTGCCAAATTCGATAGATCGCAGATCGTCGACTACGGGAAACATAGCGAAATCTTATGCAATCAACTCGGCGATTTCGATATATAGCGGAATGCCAACAATTAAGTTGAATGGAAACGTAATGCCAAGTGATGCCGTCACATAAATGCCAGGACTTGCATCGGGGAGTGCAATTCGGATTGCTGCCGGTGCCGCAATGTATGAGGCACTTGCTGCGAGTGTTGCCATTACCGCTACGCCACCAACAGACATTCCGGCTGCTGAACCAAGTATGGCTCCGATTGATCCATTGATCAAAGGAACAACAATTCCCAAAATGACAACGTGGATGCCAGCGCCATTGAAATCGCGCAGACGATTGGCGGCAATCGCTCCAAGTTCAACAAGGAACAATGTCAGCGCGCCAGAGAACAGGCCGACGAATAACGGATCTGTTGGTGCGAGACGTTCGGGCCCAACAATTGCGCCGATAAGCAGACCCGCAACGAGGAAGGCAATGCTCTTACCGCGAACAACTTCAGACAAGCCAGATTTCCAATCGGCACCAGCAGAGAATTTATGCGCAAGAAACAGCGCGACAACAATGCCAACGATTTCAAGAACTGCAAGAAGCCCCGAAACATATCCCTCATAGCTAATGCCATGTGAGTCCAACGTCGAAATCAGCACGGTGAACGTCACTGCAGAGACTGAACCGTAGTGGGCTGCTAACGCTGCGGCATTCGTGATGTCGAGTTTTGCGGTTTTTCGGAACAGCGCATAGGCAATGAGTGGGGTGACAACGCCAATGGCGATTGCAGCCAAGAGCGGCTGCCACAGTTCTGCGGGTGAAGATTCCGAAAGCGCTTTTCCACCTTTGATTCCAATTGCAAGAAGCAGAAAAGTAGAAAGAATTGGATACAGCGCGTCGGGGATTCGAAGATCAAATCTCAAGAGTGTTGCAACGAGGGCAACGACAAAGGCAATAACTGGTGCCGTCAAAATATTGTCGACGAGGATGCTGGAAAGGATCACGAGCGTTTAGCTTTTTTGAGGAGGGGAGCAACAATCGCATGAATATTGTGCTCAGCCTCCAGTGGGTGGCGAAGCGGTTTGTCTAGGTCAACCGAATAGACATTGTTTCGCCCAACTTTGGTTACTGAGATGTAGCCGGCGTCAATCAGTTCGTGAACAATGCGATGCACCGTTCGTTCTCGAACGCCAACTAATTCGGCAACTTCACTTAGGCGTACATCTGGGTTCTTTGCAACGCACACCAATACGTGGGCGTGGTTGGAAAGGAATGTCCAGTTTTGAGAGGTCTCTGAAGTTGCTAACTTTTTCGGCATAAATACATGATATCTATATCATGTATTGCAGATCAACCTTTTGGCGGCTTGATTTCGGAGATTCGAACCTTTGCCAGCGAGGAAATCAGCGTGGCATCAACTTTCCAATCCAGTGGAACCTGAAACGTGTGTTTGTTGACTGTGTAGGGCTCAAGCTTCTTCAGGTTCTTGTCAAGGGCATTGGCGCTAAACGGATTGATCGTGATGTGGTTCTTGGAGACCGACATTCCAATTACGTAGTCCTTTCCTAAGCGGAGCATGGGCTGATTCCAGGCCATGACCAATTCGAGGCCCTTATGTTTTGCTGTGACCGCTGCGAAAACAGCCTTCAAGGTTTTCGAGGTTTTGGGTTCTAGTCCAGAAAAATATGTGGCAGGAGAGTCAAACCGTTTTGATGTGGTGGATCCGCGAACGTACATGACTAATGCGTTTGCGTGTGCCTGACTGAATCCGTAGTTCTCCTTCAGATATGCAATCTGTTCGGGATACTTGTCGGTTTCAAGTTCTTTCAGGCGTTTTATCCAAAATGTGATCTTTTCGCCATGCTTCTTCTCGATAGCAGGGAAGAACTTACTGCGATCTCCATCGTTCGAGGCCATTGGTGGATAATACTTCTTGTATGCAAGAAATTCTTCCAGACCTCGCCACACAAACTCCTCTGTGGCTTGCGCTGCTGACAGTTGGGGTGAACGCAATTGTTGGAGCATTACGAGCGTCGTCAGACGATGAGCACCATTGGGACATTGTCGGACTTTCAACGTTTGCAGTCTTGATGGGATTAGGCGGTGGATTCATTCGCGATATCTTGCTTGGAAATACTCCTGTAGAAAGTTTGCGAACGCCGTGGTATCTCGTAACAGTTCTTGTGGGAATTGGTCTAGTTCTCATGTTTGGTCGACGTATTTCGGGCGCTCATCAACTGGTTGCGTTGTTGAATTCAGTGGCACTGGGATTATTTGCAGTAACCGGAACTGCGTATGCATTACGTGCTGACCTGCCGATTGTTTCTGCGGTGTTTGTTGGAGTGGTGTCGGCAGTTGGTGGTGGGGTATTGGTTTCGGTCATCAAAGATGAAGTACCTGAGATTCTGTTGACCAGTACACCAAATGCGTTGTTAGCACTTGCGGTAAGTGGTGTGTATGCAGCAACTGATGTATGGGAGTCGCGAGCTGCCGGAGTAGCAGGAATTGCAACAGCAATTGTTGCCAATTACTTAGCACAGCGTTTTGGAATTCGTACGCGTCGAGCAACGAATCCATCCGCAGTGTTGCTCACACGTAAAGATTCCGCAGAGTATTTGGACTAAGAAAACAACATGATGAAATCAGCTTTGTTAGTAATCGACGTACAACGTGATGTGGTGGCTAATGCCTATCGGCGTGACGAGGTGATAGCGAATATTGCTGGACTGGTTGATCGTGCGCGAAAAGAAGGCGTGTCAGTCATTTGGGTGCAGCATTCGGACGACGAACTCGTCAAGGGCAGCGAAGGCTGGGCCTATGTTGACGAATTGCGTATGGGCGATGGAGATCCCGTTGTGCATAAGCAATTCGGTGACTCGTTTGAAGGTACGAACTTGGACGAATTGTTGCAAGAGCGCGGAATTGATCGCTTGGTGGTTTGCGGCGCGCAAACCGACGCGTGTATTCGGTCTACCTTGCATGGCGCTTTGGCTCGCGGTTACAACGCAACTTTGGTATCAGATGCGCACACAACCGATGATTGCACGTGGGCAACTCCACCTCTCACGGCAGAACAAGTAGTTGCTCACACGAATTTCTATTGGAAGTGGCAGCGAACTCCACGAGTCGCAGGCGGAACGAGTCTCGCCGCTGAAGTGGTGTTTTCGTAATGGCGAACGAGGTAGAGGAGAACGCCAAGCAAACTTGCTTTTCTTGTGGTTCGCCATTCGCCACAGAGTGGAAGACGGCAGACGGAATTGCTTGGTTATGTAGAGAGTGCGCGAACTTGAATGGGCTTGGCTGCCCGTAACTAGGCGAGAGCTTTGCGAAGTCCGCGTGTAGCGGTATCGCCAATCTTGTTGAAGACTTTTCCTAGCAACAAGTTCATTGGTGCAATGATCCAATTTGCCGTGAGCGTTGCATCGTAAATGACATCGCAGCCAGTGGCGGTTGGCGTGATGGTCACGCGGTCAATGGAAGTGAAAAGCGTGTTTACGCCCTTGACCAGCACGTTTCGTGGGGCGTCATATTCAGTGGTTGTGTAGCGGAGAGTGGAAGTAGAACTGCCGAAACCCTTCACCGTGACGTCGAAGATGGTGCCCATTCCCGCGCCTGAACCACCGATTTGCTCAACCTTGATCACGCCCTTATCCCACTCGGCGAAGTTTCGTAGATCTGCCATATAGGCAAATGCTTCCTCGGGAGATTTTGAGCTATTGATTGTTGTCACGTATCTGGCCATGAGTTCACCGTACAGCAGTGCGCTTGGCTATTGGTGTGCCTAAGGTTCACCTTGTGTCACATGTGGTTTGCCCTTCGCCAGTAAAGCATCCAGTCATGAAGCAGCAATGGCGAGAACTTGCATATATCCATTGGCGTTACGACCCAGCCGTGGTGCAGGCGCTTCTTCCAGAGGGAATTGAAGTCGACACATTTGATGGAAGCGCTTGGGTCGGCTTAATCCCGTTTTCCATGCGCAACATCTCGTTTCCGTTTATTCCTCCAGTTCCATATTTCGGATCGTTCCCAGAAGTGAATGTGCGTACGTATGTAAAGCGAAACGGTGTGCCAGGTGTGTGGTTCTTTTCGCTTGATGTCAACAGACTGATTCCTGCTTTTGTCGCCCGCGCAACGTATTTCATTCCGTATTGCTGGGGCCGTGCTTCGCACACAAAAGATGGACAACGTTTGCGCACCACAGTGAAGCGTCGTTGGCCATCGCGTTCGTCAACACAGATTGAGTTGACCATTGGTGAAGAAATCAAAGAGCCAAGTGACCTTGCGCATTTTCTGTCTGCACGATGGGGGCTGTACTCAAAGGGGTTTGGAGGAAGGCTTCGGTATGCACCTGTCGATCACGAGCAATGGCAGTTGTATGAAGCCAGCATTGTCCACCTTGATGATCATTTGGTAACGGCAGCAGGTTTGCCTGCACCAACTGGTGAAGCGCATGTGATGTTTTCGCCTGGCGTGTCGGTGAGGATTGGCAAGCCGCGCAAGGCGTAGTTATTGCTGAACGTTTTTTGGCTTTGCTTTTGTTGTAACGCCGAGTGATGCAATGGTTGCAGGAACAAAAAATGCGCGACCGTGGAACGACACGTCGTCCCACTTCTTGGTGGTTACCGGAGCATGCCATGCACGAATTCGGTAAACAAGGAAAATTGCAACTGCCGAATGAAACGTGATGATTGACCACGCAAATCCATCGGTGCCAAGAATGTCGAGAAACGGTGCAGCAAGCAACGGCCCGATCATTGCGCCGAAGCCATAGAGCGTGACAAGTTGCGATGCGGCAGCACCCATCTGTTCGGGAGAAACCCAGTCGTTCGTGTACGCGCTAGCGATTGCATACAACGGGAAGCTGAGTCCACCGATAACGAACAACAACACAATGGTCCAGATGCTTTCTGCAGGCTGATACAGCATGACAACGCTCATCACTATCGCACCCAGTGTGATGAGTAAACCGATGATGCGTCGGTCGAGATCGTCGGAAGCAGAAGAAATTGGCCAGGTCAGCGCCATGCCGCCTAATTGAATAACTGCCACAAGAACTCCCGTGCGACCGATGCTCAAGCCTTCTCGGGTGGCGTAAATAACAGCCATTCCGAGCATGCCACCATGTGCAAGACCAACGAGCAAGATGGCTCCGAATCCAGTGGGAACAATTCGTGCAAGTTCGCGCAGCGTTATGTGCTCATGATTTTCGATACTTGGCGTAGCCGCTTGTTCCGACATGGAAACGGGGATGACAGCAAGTGACGCAATCATTGCGGCAAACGCAAAACCTGTGAGGTTTCGCGCATCAAAATTGAACACCATCAACTGCCCAGCGCCGTAAGCGCCTACTGTCACTACGTTGTACACCGCGAGCAGTCGGCCGCGGAATGTGTTGGTTGCAAGGCCATTTAGCCAAGACTCGGCAACGACGTAGAGCCCTGCATAACAAAAGCCAGTGCTCACTCGCATAATGATCCACACAATGGGCGAATCAAATACACCGCTCACAAGTACCGAAGCACTGAGCAGAGATGCAAGTGCTGCGTACACACGAATGTGACCAACCTGTGCAAGTGCACGCAATGTGTACCAAGAACCAAGAAGGAAGCCCGCGTAATACGCGGTGGTAATTCCGCCGCTGACAATGGTGGGCAATTGTTTTAATTCTGCGCGAATACCGACCATGGTGCTAAACAAGCCAGCCGTCACCAGCAACAAAGAAAGTCCGGCGAATAGTCCCCAGGTAGAAAGAAGAATTCGTTTGCGCGTTGGGTTAAGTGAGGGGAGAAAGCGCATCAACTCAGTCAAGCACGAATATCGAGCTCGCTTATGGCATGTTCAACAGGTTTAAGTAAACGTTTGGCAAAGAGTGCGTATCCGGTCATCACAATCGCCGAAATGATGAATGGGCCGCGAAGTCCAAAGACACGTGCTGCAATTCCACCAAAGAGTGCTCCAAACGGAACTATTCCCCATGTCACAGTGCGAGAAACGG
>Ga0255083_1000196_pt1 | contig 14978 bp, 7 predicted proteins | sample Colum_Colum_RepC_FD_188460 | JGI IMG/M metagenome (GOLD analysis project Ga0255083, IMG submission 188460) | Freshwater microbial communities from Columbia River, Oregon, United States - Colum_Colum_RepC_8h | ecosystem: Environmental > Aquatic > Freshwater > River | place: USA: Oregon | collected...
AAACTTCACTCTTGAGTTTGCTCTTCCAAGTGGAAGTGGGCAGGGAATCACGATCCAAACCGAACCATTCTCACTCAATGTGGGGCCAGCCAATAATGATCCCGACGCATGCAAGCTTGAGTCGTTCGTCATGTCTAAGCCCGTCGATGGTGTGAAGACAATCACCGCAGCGTGCGACAGTATCCGTTATGACCTCCGCGGAGTGTCTTCAACACCAGAAGGTCTGTCTGGTGCATTAGTAGCAGTGGGTGGTGACGCTTCAAAACTTGAACCATCACCACCCGCAAAGCACAAAGTCGGGTCAGGAGTTGGCGCACATGTCTTCTTCCCATGGGCAACACTGGGACACCCGATGTACTACATGTTGTCTTGCGATGATGACTGTGTCTCTAAAGAGTCCACAGTTGCCAATTTGACGCGAAGTGGGAGCGAGGTGACATTGTCCGTGAGCGACTCTTGCGCCGACAAAGGAGAGGGATACCACCGCATCACTCAATCTGGCCCATTGGTGCAACTACAGCCAGATTTGTTGGGTTACATGGAAGACTTCAGAAACCTTGAAGGCAAGTATCTCGCACACGATTCTCTCGAAAACGATGCGACAAATGCAAAGCGTGGCACAATGACTACTTCTGCTGATTGGTTCTTGGTCGTAACAGGTTGTGAGTTCTTACAGGGCGATGATGACACGTCACCGTTCACCGAGTTCAATCTGGTGAAGGTTCCTGGTGGAACAGCGACAAAAGACCAACAGCTTGCAGAGACAACGGCGTCCTCAGATCCTCGTGCAGAAACAACGTCCCTTCCTCTATCGGAAGCACTCTCGAATGGTGCTGTGTCGGTATCACCTGAAGTGACGACATTGTCACTCAGCCTTCTTGACCTGGGAAATCTTGCCGATTTGTTGCAACTTGATGCTGCTCAACTCTTCGTTGCATTCGACAACGGTTCGAAGGTGGCTGTCCCGACATTTGGTCGACGTTCAATCGATGTTCCGTCAGATGCTCGTGTGCTCCGTGTGACTGCTGTTGATTCACAAGGGCAGACCAAGGTCATCGAATTGCCAGTGCAGAACAGTGAGCCAGCCGCAGTGATCACAAGTGATGGAACAATCTCGTCGACGCAGTCGACTGAATCTGACTCACCACCTTGGTTGTGGATTGTTGTCGCGCTCGTTGTCGTCTTGGCAACGGTCACTGTTGTGCTACGCAAGCGACGCACCGTCGCCGTCAATGCAGGTAGTGACTCGGCGGTCTAAGAAAGTGTCTTCCCGAGGGCGTCGTAGAGGGGAATCCACGCGACGTCTTCGGGGCGCTCAAGACCAGCCATCGTCAACATGGCCATGCCGGTGGGAATGGCAAACAACACCATGGCCACAAGACGAACATCGAATTCAGCACCGATCGCACCGGCGTCTTTTGCCTTGGTAACAACGCGCTCGTACATGGCATAGTGCTCGCGAATTCGCGGCACCAACTTCTTCCGAGCTTTCGGGTCACGCCATGCCGCGTAATACGCTTCAAGCATCAACTTTTGCGTCGCGGTAGGCCCGGTGTCACCAGCGTTACGTGGCACGAGGCCGGCAATTTGAATAAGCCAGTCACTGTGGTCTGCACTCAACACATTCGTCAAAAAAGATGCGTTGCTCTCGATTTGCTTCGTGAGTGCATGTTCGAGGGCTGCACGAAACAGATCTTCCTTGTTCTTGAACCATGTGTATACGGAACCGGGAGTCATACCGGCACGCTTGGCAATGTGAGTGAGGCGCGCGCGTTCAAACCCGACCGAGGCAATCTCGTCCGTTGCGGCCTGAAGCAACTTGTCTTGCGAGGCCAACGCCCATGGCCGACGCTTTCGCCCGTTGACTGTGATGATGCGAGAGGGTGACTCCGCCATGTCGACCAGAGTACCTGCCTTGTAATGCCCCTGTCTCAATGGTTGAATGAGAATTCAGATTTGTGGGGAGGGCTCGTGATGGGCGCAACTAAGAGAATCATCGCTGGGCTGGTAGCGGCTACAGCGTTGCTCACCGCTTGTGGTGGAGGAGATACGTCCTCCGGTCGCACTCGTAATGCAACGGTTGGCGACGAGGCCGCCAAGTGTGTGACGGCGTCGGCTCCCTACATGAATTCATCTGGACTAGAGGTGAGCTTTTGCCAAGAGGCTGTTCAGGCCCAGGTGTTCTACGGCGAGACGTCCCCTGCGACCGTGATTATCCCGGAGAGTCGTAAGTGGTTAACGAATGACCTCGACCTAACCGGAGTGACAAGTATTCGCGTGCAGTCACTAGACGCATCAGGCAAGGTTGTCGCCGATGAAATCATCGAGCTGACTTTTGAAGATCTGACCGGAAAGACATGCGCTGAAGGCGGAGTTTGCAAAGTTGGCGATGAAGCGAAACGGGGTGGTCGAGTCTTCTATGTGGCTGACACCCCGCAATCCTGGGGCACCTATCTCGTCATGCTTCCCCAACTTGGAGAAGGGTTGTTCGGTTGTAACAACACCGTTGTCAGTGGTACCGAAGATGGCATTGGAAAGGGAATTGCTAACACCCAGATCATCTCCGAAGCCTGCAAAGGAAAATCGCCCATCATCAAGTTGCTGGAGGATCAGGCGTGCTGTTTGTCATTGCCGACACGAGAAGAGCTAGCTCTCGCCGCAAAGAACCTGCTGGGCATCGAAGGGTTTGATCTCAGCGCCTCTGAGGAGAATGGGTACTCGCGACCGGCTGCCAGCAACATGCCCATTCTCGGCTTTGAAGACGTGAGAGAGAGTGAGGTCAATAGGTATGTCACCACCATCGATTTCTTCGCCTATCCGACATGGTCTCACCGGTACACGCCCCGGGCAACGTCATCCCTAGCGGTGTGGCCCATTTACCCACAACCGCAGGTGAGGCCAGCAATTGTCGCAACGTCTGTGCGAGCAAATGAATTGGGGCAAGACACCACCACAGTTGAATCGACCACCACGGTGGAATCAACTACGACCGTCGAATCCACAACAGCAGTTGAGTCGACCACCACGGTGGAATCAACTACGACAGTTGAGGCCACATCCAACAACGAGAACGCGGATTCACCAACTGTTCGTCCCGAGATGAAGACGCCGCAAAACCTGCAGATCACTCGCGATGTTGGAGATGATGGAAAACCGACTGTGCGGTTTAGCTGGGAGTACGACCGTCCCACCGAAGAGATCGGACAGTTCTATGTTGGAGTCTCCATCTCCGCACCAGGCAATTGGGCCGAAACAAAAGACATTTTTAGCCTCACGATCGGCAGCGGCTATGGTGCCACCACTACGAGCCTTGATGTCACGCAGTATCACACCACTGATTTCGCACCTGACTACGTTTATGAGATCAGGGTCACCGAGATATTAGGTACTGATTCAACAATCGGTTCACGTCCCAGTGCTCCCGTGTTGTTTGTCATGAACCCGACACCACGCGGCGGACCGCCACCGCCACCACCACCTCCGGCCGTACGTCTAGACATCGAGAAGTGTCGGGCAGTTAGTGCAGCGTTGGACCCCGAGTTCGATTCGACAATCACTACTGCCGATGAGGTAACAATCACGCTCAACAGTGAGTGCCTCACACTTCAAGATGCGGAACACATGCGTGTCACGTTTCAGGCAAGCGGAACAGATTTCAATGAAGGTTCTTGTTACGAACTTCGTCCCACCGATAGCAGTACATGCAAACCTCTCACTGGGGAAATCACACTGAGCTACAAGTCTGCAATTCCCGCTGGACATGCACAGATGTCAGTTTCATTCAACGCCCAGTTCAATTACGGACCTGAAGAAATGGGCCGTTATGAGCACATCAGCACGTTCGCCTTCGAGGTGAAGGAGTCTGAGACCCCTGTAATCGCTGTGTGTAATCTGCAAAATCTGATCATCAACGAGGACAAGGTGACGCACAATTGTGACGACACATTTGACGTTGGCTTTCGGTTTATCAAGGACGCCGAACTCCCGAACATCTTTGACTTCAAAACGTTTAAGAATTCATTGTTGATTGATGAATTGCCGTCTGGCTACGGATTCATGGAAATGCGAGTCCGATCTTCCGGCACCTCTGACGAGAGTAATCTGGCGATTGCGTGTGTGCGTGGCTGTGAAACAGCGTCGAGTTCCGGCCCAGTGAAGCTCTCGGTGCAAGATGGTGTGGCAACCTTTGATGTCTCGGAACTTGCTTCACTCAATTGTGGATCTGACAATGACTCGTTCATGGCAATGCTTAGTCAGATGGAAGAAAACACGTATTTGCCCAAACTGTCCGGCGACTTGAAAGTGTCCTATTCGACTGACGTTTTCCAACTATCGCTCCCTCTTGCTCGGTCAGAAGACCATGTCATTGCCATGGCTACCAGACGGTGTCCGAGCTGGCCACGTGTTGATTCCGTGATCTTCTTGTCGGTGATTCGATCGGGAGAAGGCTCTACGGAGCCAACTGCGCCGGAAGACGGGAAGACACCCGATATCAAGCCGCTCAGCGATTCGCTTCCTGCTGACGAGACTGCAGGAAAGGTGGGAGTTGGCCAGTTGATCTCATCTGCTGGTCAGATTCCAGTGACGGTGTCGCCAGAAGCCACGTCGCTCGTTATCACGGCCAGCTCCGTGCAACAACTTCTGAATGCTGATCCAAACATCTCTACGGTTGAGGTTCAGATGTCTAACGGAAATTGGCAAGGTCTAAATCCACTCATTGGAACTGTCATTCCTTTCGATACGGCAAAGGGTTCGCTCTCAGTGCGGGTGAACTACAAGGGCGAACGTGAACCACAGGTGTTCACAAACGAAGTCACGAAGGAATCGAAGATCGCGCCGGTGTCGTCGGCGAAGGTCATCGAGAACGGCTCGGTCACGACAGATGTGACCAATGCCGTAAGCACTGCCTCGGAGAGCTCGAGGTGGTGGCTCTGGTTGGTCATTGCTCTCGGAGCTCTTCTCCTATTCCTCGTCGTCGGTTATTTCGTGAAGAAGTCAAAGAAGTAGGAATCTGAAATGAAGTTTGTAGCTCGCGTTGCTGTTCTTACCGCAATCTCATTGTCGCTTGTTGCATGTAGTGGCGGTGGCTCATCGGTTGATGTTGCTCGTGACAACGTTGATTCCGGACTCATGCCGGAAGACAACGGCTTCTCTTTCGCAAACTTCGGTTCGCGAGCAACACCCGAGGTATTCAACGCCGATGACTTGGTACAGATGTTCGGGGCGCAAGCATGCGTCGACGAGAACACAACGAATTGCGTCCCCACTGCAGAAGCAGCGTCGTGGGCACGTATGGTCAATGAAGCACGAGCTTCCGGTCACTGCGAAGGACTGGCGGTGCAGTCTGCAGCACGCTTCTCGACGAAAGCTGATCCGGTCACGGTGAGGCTACAGAACGAAGGTGATGTCACCCACGGCATCATCCGCGCGTTTGCCACACAATTTCTTCCTGAAGTGCAGGAAGCAACAAACAACTGGGCGAAGAAATCTCTCGCCGACATCGTTAATGAACTGACAGCAAGTTTCAAGTCAGGTGCCACTCAGTACACCCTCGGTGTATACACCGACAAGGGTGGCCATGCCGTGTTGCCGTATGCCATTCAATTCCCAGACGACAAGTTGGCGGTCATCAAGGTGTATGACTCGAACTGGCCCGGAGCCGAGCGGTATGTGGTGATCGACCTGAAAGAGAAGAAATGGTTCTTCTCTTTCAACGGCAAGGACCCCAAAGCAGATGAGTGTGCCTGGAGTGGCGGCGAGGGCGACATGGACCTCACTCCAATGGATGTGCGCACGTCAGCTACGTGTCCGTTTTGTGGTGACAAATCGCAAGTGGCAAAAACCGTTCTCTTGATTCGCTCAGTGGACACCGATTGGTCAGTGAAGACCAAGAACGGCACCTTCAGTCCTGCAGATTCGACCGAAGTCGACGGTGTAAGCGGCAAGGCCATTCGCACCGCCACGTGTGAGGAAGTGGTGCGAATTCCGGAATTTGTGCTGCTTGCAGACGAACCCGAAATTGAACTCATTTTGCCGAACACCTCATCCGCTTACATTTCAAACGGTACGTCGATGGTGGAAGTGAAGACTGAGGGCAAGAAGGATCGTGCCCCCGTCAAAATCACGCGCGAGCGCATCGAGGTAACGGATTCCTCTACGAAATTGACCGTGTCCAACAACAACCTGGCTACCACTGTCGTTGCTGATCAATCGGTCGTCACAATCGATGACACGCAAATTGTCGTTGAGGTAAGTGCCGGTGGGCAGACAGAGCAGGTCGTTGTCGACCAAACAACGCCACAGGTTCAGGTCACTGTCAACAACGGCACGGTTCAGCAGTCAACTGACAATCTCGGTCTTAACGAAGTTGCGACCGAGATCTCCCGAGAACTCGCACCACCTGAGGTGAAGGGCGATCTTCCACCAACCTCCGATCGCGACCTCAACAACGCTGGATATGTCGCGCAACTCGCAGTCGAAGCTTCAACGAGGTTGCGAAATGCAACGCTTGAATCATCGACAACAACGGCGGAATCCACGACGACTTCAACAACGTCCACGACGTCAACATCGACTACCTCGACCACTCTGCCGGTTGGTGCTCCAAAGACTGTTCCAGCAGAATCGGCGGTAACCGCACTTCCAAAATCATCAACACCCCTTACGACTTCGTCAAATCTTCAACCTGGGCAGACGACAACTGTCGTCTACAGCGGGTTCGTGCCGAATGAATGGGTGCAACTCATTGTGGCGTCAACTCCCCAGGTGCTAGACACTGAGAAAGCCGACGCAGCTGGTCGTGTCACTTTACGTGGTGTGCTGCCATCGACACTCAACTCCGGCACGCACACTCTCGCTGTATTTGCACCATTAAGCAAGCGCGGCTTCAAACAATCGATATCCGTTACTGCTTCATCAACAACTGTCCCTGCCGCTAACACTGCCACCACAGTGTCAACTCAAACCACATCTGGTTCAACACAGACAACAGTGAAGGCGTCGACAACCAGCACGACAATTTCGTCTCAGAATCAGTCGCAGACAACAGCGGCCCCGCAGACAACAGCGGCTCCGCAGACGACAGCTGCACCGACTACGACTTCGGCGCCAGTTCAGATGGCGACATTTAAGGTGGTTGTGATTGGGTCAATCTCGAACTTGCGCGTGGACATGGGATCTTCGGCACAAGAGTGGGATCAGGTGTGGGATGAGTGGAACTGCGTAGGTGTCTCAGGATGCCATAATGCAACTGCGAGTGTGCCCCTGAACGACTTCCTTTTCATACGAGTGAGAAATGCCGCTGGGAAGTTTGTGTCGTTCGGACCTGGCGCAGGTAGCAGTTCGATTCAGAACAACGACATGTACTACCCAACGTTTGAAGAGCGTCGATGTGGTCCGTCGTACTCAGGTTGGTCTGACCAAAGCAAGACATGTGTGTTCACCATTGACCTGTCTTAGACCTGCGATAAGCCCGAACCTGTTGGGAACCAATCTGGCCTCTTCAACCGTCAAACCTTCGTCGGCCGTTCGCCGATACCTCTAAATTGAGGCAGGTCCAAGGGGGTCAAATGGGTTCCATCAAGAGGGGAATGGCTGCGGTTGTGGCTGCCTCGTGCTTGGTGCTCTCTGCCTGCAGTGGCGGAGGTGGAGGTTCCGTTGACATCGCCCCCGCCCCTGACCTTGAGGTCGTCAGTTCGACGTCGGGTTTAAAGCCCGATAGCAACGGATTTTCCTTTGCCAATTTCGGGTCGTCGGCCTCGTCGGAAGTGTTTGACGAGAACGACCTAGTCGAGATGTTCGGCGAGACGGTATGCGTAGACAACGTTGTCGACCCATGTGCGCCAACTGAGGAAGCTGCAGCGTGGGCGCGCATGGTGAATGACTCTCGCTCGGTAGGGCACTGCGAAGGTCTCGTTGTTCAAGCCGCTCTTCGCTACAGCGCAAAGCTCGACCCGCAGACTGTGACGCTCAAGAACGAAGGTGACGTCACGCACGGAATCATGCGTGCGTTTGCGACCCAGTTCTTGCCCGAAGTGCAGAAGTCGACAAAGGCATGGTCAAGGCGCTCACTGAAAGACATCGTGGCTGAACTGGTCAACGCCTTCAAGGCCGGTACGACCAACTACACCCTCGGCGTGTATTCACCCAACGGTGGTCATGCGGTGCTGCCATATGCCGTTGAGTTCCCAACGCCAGAACGTGCAGACATCTTCCTGTATGACTCGAACTGGCCTGGGGTTACTCGCAAATTGGTCGTGGATCTGGCCACCGATACATGGTTCTTCTCGTTCGACAATCCTGATCCGAATATCGATCCTTCACAAGACGCCACAGCGTGGAGTGGTAACTCCGGTTCAATAGACATCACTCCGATGGACTCTCGCTCAAATGCAACATGCCCAATGTGCGGAGAAGACACTCTCGTTCGTGACACGATTCTCACGATTCGCTCGGTTGATGGTGACTGGTCAATTAAGACCAAAAACGGCATTGTGACGGCTGAGTCTGGGTCTGACGTAGAAGGAGTGCGAGTCACTTCACTACGCGGGGCCCTGAACAAAGTGACCGACAGTGTGGTCACAATTGAAGCGGCTGAATTTGATGTCATTCTGAATAGCACCGCGAATGTTTATGTCAACAATGTCCATGGCACGGCTGAGGTGCGAACCAAGGGCTCAAAGAGTCGCTCACCAATCTCATTCAAGGAGAACTCGATCTCTTTCACAGGTACCGACGCCGACATTGTCGTGGCAAGAGAGAATCTTGTTGTCAACACTCTCATCTCTGATGCAACTATCAACATTGAGTCTGACCGCATTGACATTCTGACGACTTCCGAAGGCAAAGAGCGCACCATTGCGGTTGATGCTGAACAGCCGAAAGTTGTTGTCACCGGTGGTGGTGAAAAGGGTCTTGTCGAGGATCGTAGTAAGACACTGAATTCAGTTCTTCCAGTCAAGGTTGATGAGCTGGCAGTTCCTGAGGTACGTGGCAACTTGACGGCACGAGTTGAGCGTGACCTGGCGAACCCGGCGTACGTGCAGCAGTACTCAATCGGGGCATCTATAACAACGACGACAACGGTTGCCGAGGTAACAACCACTCAGCCAGCTTCAGCGACAACTGGCACAACAAAGAAGACGACCACAACGACTGCGAAGGCGCCAGGGACTGCCACAAGCACGACAGTCGTCTCGTCGGTCACGACAGGAACTAACACGCCATCAACGACTCAGGCATCTGTTGTTGCACCCGTGACGACTGCGGTACCGACGACCGCTGCTCCAAACCAGCCACCCAATATTTCGCTCGTCAGTTGTCAGTTGTACAGCGTCAGCGGTTCGAGCCTGAATCTCAAGATCTCGGTAGTAGATCCTGATGGTGACGGAATAAACAGGCCCTCCATCTACGTGACGTACTCGCATACAGGCAACACAGTCACGAAGTCGTCGCAGGGAACGCTCTGGACACAAGAAACGACACCTGGGCAATATGCGCTGAACTGGGTCATAAGTGGAACTGGTGGGACTCCGTTCCCAAGCCCGAAAGTTCCGCTGACCTTGAACTTCACGGCGGAGGACAGCCGTGGTGCTAGTCAGACCGTCGCAGCGACGATCTCAACCACAAGCTGTCCGTAGGACTAAGGCGCCTACACCCAATAAATAGGCGGGTCTTAGAGGCATCTTTACCGATTCCTTACCGACCCATCCGTACCGTCTCTCCCATGAAGACGGCGCTTCGGCCCCCCAACTCGGCGCCTCACGTCGCGATGGCAGGTCGACGAGCACGCCCTCTAGCCCGACCCGCTCAGCTCCCATTTGTTGGCTCCGATGTTCTCGCTTTTCTTGCCTTCTTTGTCCTCGTTGTCACAGCAGTGTGGGCCACTCGTGGTGGGGTGCAGACCTTCACAGATGGCTGGAGCGGAGTCTGGCGGGGTCTTGCATCGCTCTCTGGTATCTGGACCTCTCTCGCCGGTATGACGGGTCTCTTGCTCGCTGCACGTTTCACGTGGATGGAGCGCGCAGCAGGTCTCGATCGTCTTCTGGTGTGGCACCGCATCGTGGGGGACACGATGGGGTTGCTGCTCGGTGTCCACATCTTCTCGTCGATCGTGGCAGATATGCCCTTACGAGGTGGATTCATCAACACAATCATCGACCTCACTGGGCGAGAGCCTTACATGGCGCTGACTGCTGTCGGCGCTGGCTTGGTTGGCATCGTCCTCGTTAGTTCATTACGGACGTTCCGCGAGAGGTTGAGCTTCGAGACGTGGTACTTCGTGCACCTCACTGCGTATGTCGGCCTTGCCATGAGCTTTAGTCACCAGATCACACTTGGCTCGTTGTTGTCGACCGATGACACCGTTCGAGCATTCTGGGTGTTGCTCTCAATCTATGCGATTTCGGTCGCATTGTTCGGACGTTGGATAAGTGTCCTCTCGGCTGCACGTTATCCACTTCGTGTAACCAGTATCGAACGGATCAACGCAGACACAGTTGCCGTCGTGCTAGGTGGTCGCAATCTTGCACGATTCACTGGAGATGCTGGCCAGTTCATCATGCTGCGGTCGCTCATACGCGGTCAATGGTGGAAGGTCAACCCGTATTCCTTGTCTGCAGCACCATCAACTGATGGTATGCGCGTGACAATCAAGGACCGCGGTGATGCGAGCGCTGCTACTGCTCGGTTGCGTGTCGGTGATCGAGTGTCCGTTGAAGGTCCTTATGGCACGACGACTCCTGACATCTTCGATGGTCGTCGTCCTCTTCTGATTGCTGGTGGGGTTGGAATCACTCCTGTTCGTGCGTTGCTCGAACGTCTCGACGCGAACTCTCGTCCATTGGTTTTGTTGCGAGGACGCAACGAGTCAGAGATTCCACATCTTGAAGAGATTTCGCGCCTCACCAAAGAACGTGGCGGGGAAGTGCTCACACTTTTGGGTCGTACTGCTGCACTGAAGGTAAGTGACCCTTTCGCACCCGAAATTCTGAGTGGCATCGTGCCATTTCTCGATGACTGTGTCGCATTCGTCTGCGGCCCATCGTCACTCACATTTGCTGCCCGAAAAGGTCTGCGTGATGCAGGCGTTCCATCCTCCCGTATCCATCTCGAGCTCCCCTGGTGGTGAACCATGTCCCGTCATGAACCCTCTCTCGCTCGCCGCATCGCGCCGGCAATCGCACTCACGGGTGCCGGTTTTGCTCTCGTACAAGCACTTGACAATGTGGCGCCAATTGGTGCGACATCGACAGCACTTGGAGAGGCATCGCAACTCACTCCGACAAACTCGACGCCTGTCTCCGTAGATACCTCTGCGCCCGGGCAGACCGTTGCGACCACAGTTCCACCGACACCGGTGACTGCCGGATCGGCTGGTGGAGAGTCTTCGTCAAAGAACTCACCGCAAACCACGGTGACCCAACAGGCAACTGCACAAACGGCACCCCCCGACGTACCAGCAGCACCCGCCACATCGACTGCACCTGCGCCGACAGCTGCTCCTGCCACTACTCAAGACCCTGCCAAGCCACCTGCGAATGACTGTGGTGCGATTGTGAAGACCGGTTCAACCACGTCAATTGAGTGGCGTCGCCATTACGGCACTATCGCCGTGACTGCGAGGTTCACGAGTAACAAGGTGTTGTGTGAGGTGTCAGCGAATTGGCAGGCGACCGACGGTAAGTCGCAGAGCATCGATTCATACGCCGTTCCCTATTTGAACCAACAGGCAGTCGCCAGCAAGAGCGCAAACATTCAAGGAGTGTCTGGGGCGACGGCAGTGAGTGTTGCATACGCGCAGTCATTGCAATCTGCAATTGATTCGCTGTAGGAACATGACACAAGCACGACATCGGGTGGCGTTTCCCATCATGGGTACGACAGCAAGCGTGCATGTCAATGACAACATCTCAGATGGCGCATTTGATGATGCAGTGGTTGACCTACGCGCAGAGCTTGTACGACTCGAGCAGATGTTCAGTGTGTATCGACCTGACAGCGCGATCAGTCGTATCAACGCGGGCGAGATGAACCTGCTTGATGCACCTCGTGAGGTGTTAGATCTCCTGGATGCGTGCACATGGGTCGAACAGGTATCGGATGGTGCGTTCAGCATTCGCCCTCCGCATGCACCTGAAACCATCAACCCCAGTGGTTTCGTGAAGGGATGGGCGGCAGAGCACGCGTCGCGAGCGTTTGTCGAGCGTGGACTATGCCATTGGTATGTCGGTGTGGGTGGCGACTTTGTGCTGTGTGGGGGACTTGATGTGGACACACCATGGACCATCGGCATCATTGACCCTCGCGACACGGACATGTTGGTGGGGACTGTCGATGTGATGGATGGCGCGATCGCCACATCGGGGACGACCGAGCGCGGCGCTCACATGTGGCACCCATCGAAGGGTCAGGTGGAGGCTGAGTTCTTGTCGGTGACCGTCACAGGTCCGTCGCTCACGTGGGCCGATGCCTTCGCCACGACGATCTTTGTGATGGGCTCGAGCGGTTTGGGCTGGCTGCGACAGTTTGAGGGCTACGACGCCCTCGTTGTGCCTATTGACTAATCGTCTAGCTCCTGCCAACTGAATTGCGGTAGGCAACTGGCAGAATGAACGAGTGTTTGGGGACACAATTCGACCAATTCTTCGAGCGTTCGTCGCATTCTCGCTCATCGCGCCGTCGGCAGTTGCGCTGACTGTTGCAACGCAGTCAGAGATTGTGCTGGCCGCACCTAGCGGGTCGCGGGACCCTGCATTTGAAACCCTCCTCGGGTCACAGGCGTTTGGTGACGGTGGAACGTCGTCCGGAGTGAACGCTGCGGTCCAACTCGGGTCCTACATCTATTTCGCTGGGTCATTCCTCAAGACAAATGGTGACACAACCATCAAGTATTTGGCGAAGTATGACCTGGCGACCGACACGGTGTCCGCGGTTGACGAATGGCAAGGCGGCAACGTTGTCAATGCTCTTGCAACCGATGGCACGTATCTCTTCGTCGGTGGATCATTCGTTAACCACCGATCGGTAGCGACGGCGGACCATTTGGTGAAGTACAACCCAGCTGCTGCTTCTGGCAGTAAGTGGGCACCAATGCTTCGCGGAACTGGCCAGCAAGTGATTCCTTATGCGACGACCACGTTGGTGAACTCGCTCGTCTACAACTCAGCAACGTCGACTTTGTACGCAGGTGGATACTGGGGCACTCTTGCGTCTCCAGCTGCGGCGAACACCCAAAACCTCCTTGCCATCACCAACCTTTCATCGGCCAACTCAACTGTCACAGCAATCGCCAACACCTCTTGCCTGTCACCAGGTATCCAACAATTGAAGCTGCGTACAACCGGGCCAAGAGCGGGTGATCTGTATGCGGTTGGCTATTGCGCTCGAATCGCATACACAGGAGTGTTGGGTTCGTCGACAGGCACTATTCCGTATGTTGCACGACTTTCATCGGGTTCTTGGGATGCAATTGCATCATCGAGCCTCACCTATACCAATACAAACAGCAGTAGTACCACTGGGCTGAAATACTCGACGTATCACGCTGCATATCCCCGTGCCATTGCCGTCGATGAGGATTCTGATGCTGTTTATGTCGGCGGATTTTTCACGTATTACGGAAAGTCAAGCACGGATGCAGATCGCGTCATTTACAACGGCCTGATGAAAGCCAATGACAACCCTGCCAGTCGCACGTCGTGGACGGCAGTGAGTACTGGTTCCTCGATTGGTGTCTACGCCGCGACGTCCACGACCTTGGTCATGTCTTTGACGTGGATCTCAGGTGACGGTGTCTACGTGGGCGGTGGTTTCACAAAGCGTGGTGGGGCAAATAATGGAACGGAGGCTTCGACGGGTGAGACCAACATCAGGAATCTTGCGCGAATTCCTGGTTCCGGTGGTTCCGCCGGACAGATTGTCGTTGGCGGTGGTGGATCATCGTCTGGAACTGCATGGCTTAACTCCATTGTTCGGGGGGTTGTCGCCCCGACATCAGTCACGCGTGCGGGAGTCTCAACGAATTACCTCATTCCCTACGGTTACTTTTCAAACGCTGCTGGAATCGGCTCGAACGACGCTGTCGGTCTGATGGCGACTGATGCCTCATCCTGGACGTCATTCGGAGCAAGTGCTCCCTTGAACAACGACGTCTACGCAATCGCCGTCACCGCAGACAATCGCTATGTCTATGTGGGCGGTGATTTCACCGACGTTGGTGGTGTGGTTGGCGCTAGCTATCTCGCGGTGTATGACCGAACAACGAAACTTTGGAGCACCCCGACGTGGTGGTATTCAGGCAGCGGAACCGCATCTCGGTTCAAGGTGAGAGCACTCAAGATCTCTGGTAACTACATCTATGTCGCTGGTGTCGCAGAGACCACGTCGGTAACAAAAGGCACCTACGTCTATCGAGCTGATGCGACACAGCCCGCCGCAGTGTCACCCACGACTCCAACTGCTGTGGCTGGTACGAAGATTGCAGTCGGTGGAACAGTGAATGCCCTTGAGTTCGACTTGGCCGGTCGCTTGGTTGTCGGAGGTAGTTTCACGAAGTCGACGGAGACGACCAACTGCAACGCTGCGACCCTCGGCGAAATTAAACACCTCTTCCGAGTGGTTCTCGCGGGAACAGAGATGTGTGAGCGGATTGGTACCGCAGCACCCCTTGGCGACGCAGCAACTGTCAGGACAATCATCAACGGCACTGTTGACGGAGCTCAGTTGTTGTTCGTCGGAGGAAGTTTCTCGAATGTTGACAGCGATGCGACAATCGACAATCTGGCGATCTGGGATGATTCTGGTGGAAGCAGTGGAACTGGAGACTGGCTCGGTGTCGGTTCGCTAGCTGGCGACGGTCCGATTCAGAGCGCGGTACGTGCCTTGGTGCTGAATGGATCCATCTTGTATGTCGGCGGCGAATTCTCAGATGCCGGCGGGGTTGCTGCTGCTGATTTTCTTGCCGCGGTGAATCTCTCGAC
>Ga0255083_1000213_pt1 | contig 14597 bp, 15 predicted proteins | sample Colum_Colum_RepC_FD_188460 | JGI IMG/M metagenome (GOLD analysis project Ga0255083, IMG submission 188460) | Freshwater microbial communities from Columbia River, Oregon, United States - Colum_Colum_RepC_8h | ecosystem: Environmental > Aquatic > Freshwater > River | place: USA: Oregon...
AACTAGCAATTGGTTGGCAAGAGTTCCGCCTGTTGCCCAATCCCAGTTAGTAAATACCTCTTTTGTAATCTTGATGTCTTTGTACTTCTTCATTTCAGCTTTGAATCCAGCGTCACGATCTGTATCTGCACCAGCACCTGAAGCACCACGCATGTAGAGAACGTTACCCTTGTACTTCATAGCCTTAGCAAGTGCAGCAGCACCTACGCGGCCATATTCAACCTGATCATTTGCTACCAGTGTTGTATTTGGTGCAGTAATTGCGTTATCGACTGCAATAACTTTGATGCCGGCATCTGTTGCTTCCTTGATCGCTGCGTTGTTTGCTGCAGGATCTCCAGAGTTAACGATGATTGCATTCATGCCTTGTGTCTTCAAAGTACGGATATCAGCTGATTGACCAGCTGCATCTGTGTTACGTGAGAGAACCGTTACGTTTGCAACTTTGCCAGAGAGCGTAGCCTCAGCTTTAATTGCGCACACCATAGTTTCACGCCATGAGTTTCCTGCCCAGCTGTTACTTACGCCAATTTTGTAGTTATTGGCTTGAGCTGGAACAGCAAACACTGATACACCCAATACGAGTGCAAGTGCGGCAGATACTGCAACTGCAGTTTTAATCTGCTTTGAAATGAGTTTCATTGCATTCCTTCCGATTGTCGATTGACCCTTGAGTGAAATCCTCAACCTTTCAGTTGGAGATTGCAACCCTTTATGTCCTTTTCCTGCCATTTGATACCAAATTGATACAAATCAACTCGTCACGCGAGCAGACTTGTCTCATCTCGATTAGCCAGCACCCCCCCTAAGAAGCATTTGATCCAGTTAGTCGAGACGATAGGCGCCGAGCATGTTCGGCATAGGCAGCATCAAAGAGGCGCTTGCTTTCTACTTCGCCTACAACTGCCGAGCTAGTGAGTACTTGTGGGGTATATCCCCCTGCAAATAATTTCTCTGCCACTTGAACTTTAATTTCATTAACGATTGCAATCGCAGTCATCGTTGACCCTGGACCTACTGGAGTTTTCATTCCAGGAATTTCAACGAGCGCATCCCCCAGTGGAACCATTAAATCAATCACTAAATCCGCATTGTCAGAAAGTGTCGTTCCAGAAGAGTGGCTGGCTTTGCCAGCTTTATTACTTGCCATCGATGTTACGGCGATAACTTTAATTCCCCGCGCTCTAGCACCCATTGCCATTTCAATCGGTACCGCTGTCTTTCCTCCCACGCTAAAGATCATAAGAATGTCATTGGCACCAAAGCGCCAGTTCTTTAAAATCTCATCTGCAAATCCCTCAACGCGTTCGATGAACATCGCTTGGCGTTGACCATTTGATCCAACGACTTGAGTATGAAAAGTCATTGATAGCTCGGCCATAGGATTAAATCCTGCATACGAGCCATAGCGAGGAAACATCTCCTCTAATGGAATTCTGGAATGTCCCGTTCCAAACAAGTGCACTACACCATCATTTAAAATTGAATCTGCGCACCATTGTGCTGCAGTACTTATCTTCTCGCCTTGCTGCTCCATTAAATCTTGAAGCAACTGAAGGGCTTTAGTGCTCCAGAGACCAGCCAGTGAGGAACTCATGTGGCAGACCCCCTTCAATTTCATATGCGTGAACTGGTAGCCTTTCTGAATGAACAGAATGTCTATACCAATTTTGAGTTCAAAGTAGTACCTTCATGAGGGCAAGTCAAGGGACACGGAGTGAGAAATCGGGTCTTCGCTACCAAGAAATTGAGGCGTGGCTGAGAGAAATCATCCTCAATGGCCGCCCCGGTGAAGTCATCCCGTCGGAAGTTGAAATCGCGGCAAGTTTTGAAGTCAGTCGAATGACGGCCCGCCAAGCAGTGCTTAATTTAATGCGCGAAGGGCTAGTTGATCGCCGCCGCGGTGCTGGAACTTTTATTGCAGATAACCCATTACACAGACGCGAAGGTGTGCTTCTCTCCTTTACTGAAGATATGAAGCGACGTGGCCTGCGACCATCCTCTGAGTTGATCTCTGCTAAAAAAGAGATTGCAGGAGCTGGCGATCTCAAGATGTTAAATCTTAAAGACCCATCTTCAATCATTGTCATTAAGAGATTACGTCTAGCTGATGAAACACCATTGGCTATTGAAAGAGTTGCGCTGACCTCAAAGTGTCAAAAGGTTTTAGAGGAAGATTTAACTTCTGGCTCACTCCATGATGCACTGCGTAAAAATGGTATCCAACCCACTTTGGCAAGTGGGTGGCTCAAAGCCAGATTAGCCACAACACAAGAAGCTAATCGCTTGGATTTGCCGACTAAGTCGCCTTTGTTAGTTGAAACCCGTGTTATCGAAGATCAGTTTGGTGTGCCCATCGAGCACACCGAAACTGCCTATGCTGCAAATCGCTATGTGGTTGATATCAAACTTAACTGCGCACCTGCAGTAATTGCGCCATATAGCGCAGCGCCAATAGATCCTGCATAAAAACCTAAAGTAGCAGGAACAACATTAATATCACTGACAGGATAGAGATGAGCGCGCTCCTGCATTGCGATGCGAATTTCTTTAAGAAGAATGTCACCAGATTGGGCAACACCACCACCGATGATAATTGTGTCTGGAACAAGAACAACCATGATGTTTGTTAGCGTGATTGCGATCCAGTAGGCCACCTCTTTAAAAGCCGCTAGAGCTTTTTCATCACCTGCAACCGCGTTTTTATAGGCCTCTTCCGCTGTTTTAGTCCCGGCAAGAGTTGCAATGGCTGCAGAGTTAGTCAGAGGCTCTGCACACCCTCGTGCACCGCAACCACAGATAGGACCATCAAACTTAACGATCTGATGGGCTATTTCACCCGCTGCCCCATTTGCACCTAACTGGATCTTGCCGTCAATGACAATGCCGCCACCAACTCCCGTTCCTATGACAAGACAGGCCACCACCTTCTTACCTAGAGCTGCCCCCATAATCGCTTCACCTAAAGTAAAGGCCCGTGCATCATTGATGATTGCAGTAGGTAAGTTTGTTGCACTTCTTATGGGTTCCAGAGCTTGAAATCCTGGCCAGTCCCCGGGCAAATTGGGAAATAATCCAATAGTTCCATCGGCGTTAAAGAGTCCAGGCACTGCAACACCAACACCGCTTAAATCAGAGAACTCTTTTTGCTTTCTTGCAGCTATCTCTGCCAAGCGTGAGACAACATGGGCAGGGCCTTTCTCTGCTTGCGTGGGAACATCTTCTTCATTTATTACTTTCCAGGCATTGCTAGTTTTTTCAATGACAGCAACTTTTATATTGGTGCCACCTAGATCTAAACCTAGAAACTTACTCACGACCAAATCTTTCTATGAACTCATCAATCATCACAGCCGTAGTAGTTGCACCGCTTCGTGAGATTCCAGCATCGAGATACTCCATGAGTGAATCCAAAGTGCGCACTCCGCCAGCGCTCTTAATTTTAATGTGGGGGCTCACACTTGCCTTCATAAGCTTTATATCTGCAATCGATGCACCTGTTGGTGCATAACCTGTTGAGGTCTTCACATAATGAGCACCTGCTGCCTCACTTAACTTACAGGCAGTAACTTTTTCTTCATCGGTCAGGTATGCATTTTCAAGAATGACTTTGACAGCGTGGCCAGCAGAGGCATCAACAACGGCCTTAATGTCAGCTTGTACTTCGGCATTCATCCCTGACTTGAGGTGACCAATATTGATGACCATATCGATCTCAGTTGCACCGTCGGCCACAGCCTGCTTGGTTTCAAAAACTTTGACCTCAGTGGTACTAGTGCCATGAGGAAAGCCCACCACTGTTCCCACAAGGACATCTGTGCCTTTGAGTAAATCAGCGCAGAACTTCACATCCGATGGCTTGCAGCAAACCGATGCCACATCATATTTTTTGGCAATCTCACAACCAGCCTTAACTTCTTCTCGAGTCATCTCTGGCTTGAGTAGAGAATGATCGATCGTCTTAGCGATGATTCGGGCTGTGTACTTTGGATGTGACATTTTTATCCTTTTCCTAGGTTGTAGAGATTTGATTAAACACCTGAGTTAACTGACCAGCCTCCATCAATTTCAATAATCTGACCAGTAACTCCATTGTTTTCAATTAAGTAGACATAGGCAGCTGCTACTTGATCAGCTGAGAGCTGCGCGGGTGCAAATGGCTGCTTGCGCTTTGTGAAAGCTGCAATCTCTGGGTTTTGTGCAGCGCGAGCTGCCATGGGTGTTGCAACAAGACTTGGTGCAACTGCATTGACTCTAATTGACTCACCCATATAGGCAGCAGAGAGAGTTTTAACGAGAGTGTTAATTCCACCTTTGGCAACGGCGTAGGCATGAGTTCTAAAAAACTCAGGCGATGGGGATGTTGCAAGAACTGATGAGGTCAGCGTGAGGGAGCCGCCGCCATGGTCTTTAAAATACTTTATGGCTTCTTTGGCAGTCATAAATGCAGTTGTTAAGTTCAGCTCTAGCGTCTGATCCCAGGCCGACTTTGTTACATCTTCTATTGCGCCATCACCAAAACTGCGACCAGATCCACCGACAATTGACACTACGTGATCGAGTCCGCCAAGCTTTTGTATCGCCTTATCAAATGCGCCTTTAACTAGCTCTTCATCTCTAATATCTATTGCCGAATAGCCGACTACTTGCTCAAATTGGGCAGATAAAGATTTGCAGTCATCTTCTTCTCCCCCAACAAGATAAATGGAGTAAGACTTAAGTGAGAGCTGGGCAACTAGAGCAGCTGCGATTCCTCTGCTGCCAGTAATTAATACTTTTGTGCCCATATTTTTAGTATAACTTAGGCCACAAGAGTTGTCTATACAATTAGAATCAACTACTTATTAGCTGTTTTTGGCGCTAGTGATCGCTTTTTGGAAATCTTTCACTCGCTGCCCAATCTCACTCACGCCGCCAGAGGTAAGCGGTCCACCTAAACCAAATCCAGTGATGCCCGCTTTAACCCAAGCATCAACATCTGCCAAAGCAATTCCCCCAGTTGCCATCCATGTGTTGCCAGGGAAAGGATCGCGCACTGACTTGAGGTAGTTAACGCCAAGACTTGATGCAGGGAAAAACTTCAAGATATCTGCCCCATGGCGCAGAGCGTCTGCGATTTCAGTGGGAGTTGCAACCCCTGGAACTGAAATCAAGCCTGCGCTCTTGGTGGCCTTAATGACCTCTTCTGATGTGTGAGGTGAGATGACAATTGTGGCACCAGCTTTTTTCCCATTTTCAACATCATCTTTACTCATGGCTGTGCCAAGTGCGATCTTCACATTCTTAATTCCAGAGAACTCTTGGATTAAATCAAATGCTCCAGGAGTGGTGGTGGTGAATTCAATGAAATCAACACCAGCATCGACAAAAGCTTGGGCAAACTTTCGACCTTCATCAGTTGTCTTACTGCGAATAATTGCAATTAACCCAGAGGAGAAATCAACGCCGCCAATCAACTCTTTGCTCATCACTGGCCCCGTGAAGCTGCTGATTTGTGCATATCTAATGTTAACGCTTTAGCTGGGTTATCGATAAAAATCGTATCTAGCTGCGCCTGCGTAAATCCAATCTCAAGAAGCTTCTTGCTCCAACCGCTATATAGCCACGCCAAACCTGGAGAGCCACCGAGTGAGCTCCATAGGCTGCGCCTTGCTCCATCGGTGCCTAACATAATCTGATTAATAAAGCCCTCATCCACCATTGCCTTCATCAAAAGAGCACTTGGTGGTTCGGCAAGATCGCATTGTCTAAGAGATTGATCGTATTCAACATTGATTCCACTAGAGAGAATTTGTCTGTGATATCCAAAGTCTGCTTCTTTATCGGTATGAGACAAAGTCACTTTATGAATGGGTATTTTCAATTCAAGGAATAGCTCAATCTGCTCAATAGCACCTTTTCCATGCTCACAGTGCGACAAAATCGGTGCTCCCGTTTTGTGGTGGGCAATTGCAACAGCTTCAAATAGTCGTCTTTCACGATTGGTGATGACATGTCCGGATGTGACCACCTTTAACTGCCCAGCTTTGTGCTCTGTGCCTTCCATGCCTACTTCAATATCTCTTACAAATACTTGCGCAAGATCGTGCGTGCTCATAGTTTCTAGATCATCTGTGGGTTGGTAATAGCGATCTGTGTGTAATCCAGCTGTTGCAACAATGTTCATGCCGGTAGCTTTAGAAATCGCTGCAAGCTTTAATGCAGAGCGCCCAGATCCAGTTGGCATGCAATCGACCATCGTTTGCACGCCTTGGCTCTTGCACAGCCCCACTTCTTCAATCGCCTCAGATTGGGATGGAAGATGAATATGCGCAAAATCTTTTGCAACAATCTCAGAATCAATGATGAGGTGCTCGTGCATGTAGGTAACACCTAGTTGATCTGCCGCTATATCTCCTAAAACAGTTCGGACAATGCCTGGCACTTAAATCTCCAACACTGCGCCGGTTTTAGTTAACTGCTCACGAATCTTTGAAAAACTTATTGATCTGACTTCTTCTGACTCCTTAGTCACTAGTGATGCAGTAACTCCTGCAGCTACACCCATCGCCATGCATTGGGCCATAGAGCGAATGCTGGCATGGGCATCATGAGTTGCTGAGAAGCAGCGTCCAATAACCATTGTGTTGACTGAATCTTTAACAATGAGTGAGCGAAGTGGAATTCCGACTGCAGATCCCTCTGGTAGGTAAACCCAATTAGTGCCATCTCCGCTGTGGTGATCTTCAATTGGAGCACCACACAATGCAACTTGATCATCAAACTGTCGGGCTTGCAACACATCATCTTTTTCCACGCGGTAGTCGCCATAGACTCTTCGGGTTTCTCGAACACCAATCAAAGTTGAAAAGCCATAGAGAGAAGCTTTTTCATAGCCCGGTACTTTGTCTACTAAAAAGCGGGCGTATTCAGTTGCTTGTGCCCGCCCTGCTATCTCTGATTCAGTGAGGAAGAACGGGTCATCTAAGACTGATTCCAACTCACCTTGTGCATTTTTGCGCACTGAATCCAATCTGGTCATCACGGTGGCAGTTGTGTTTGCTACCGGTGTGATGTGATCAGATCCCTCACGCCTAGGAAGTGCATAACCGGCCTCGGTGGCCTCTTGCATTAATTCATGTAATCGATTCTTATCGATCTTCTTACGCTCTGCAGCATTGACGTTGACCATTTTAAAAGTAGTTGTGAGTGTCTGTGCTGGGGCAATATCGCCAGCTTTTTCATAACCAAATCCAGCAAAGTGTGAAAGGTCGGCATCTCCCGTTGCATCGATAAAGAAATCTGCAGTGACTACGCAAGCTCCGGCGCGGGTTGCTAAAACTAACTCTCTGACATGGCCATCTTTAACGGTTACTTCTTGCAACAGTGCATGAAGTAGAACTTTGGCCCCTGATTTTTGAAGAAGGGATTCCCACACAACCTTTAAATGCTCAGGGTTATATGTCACTCCTGTGCCAGCGCCGTAAGTATTGGGGCGCTCAATCATTGATCCATAACCAGAGAGTCCAGCAACGACATCATCTGGAATTCCACCAACTATTTTTTTGGCATTCTCACCTGGGGTATAGAAGCCATAAAAAGTATCTAGGACTGCGGTGCTTGTTCCGCCGGCAAAAGGTAGGCGGTCAATGACTAGAACGTTAGATCCTGTGCGGGCCGCTGCTATTGCCGCAGTTGCTCCGGCCGAACCTGCACCCATGACAATGACGTCAAAATGACCCAGCTGACGAAAAGTCATCCCTACCTCCTTTTTTTATAATAACACATATGTCTATACTTATAGATAGACCTAACACTCAGGAGGAATCGTGCAATCACGACGGATAACGATGCTTGGCACTGGCTTAATCGCAGATTTTTACACAATGACTTTACATGGCCAACGAAATCGAGATTTTGTCTCAGTTGTTTATTCACGATCACAAGAACGTGGTGATGCTTTTGCAAAGCGTTGGAATATTGCAAACGTTACGACAAGTCTTGAAGCAGCCATTAACCACCCTGATACTGATGTTGTAATTGTTGCGCTTCCAAACCATATGCATGAAGAGGCAATTACCATGGCTGCAAAAGCTGGTAAGGCAATTTTGTGCACAAAGCCTTTGGCTAGAAATGCAGAAGAAGCAAAAAGAATTTTGGATACTGTAGAAAAAGCTGGAGTATTCGCTGGTTACTTAGAAGATCTTTGCTACACACCAAAGACATTAAAGGCAGTAAAGAGTGTTGAAAGTGGCGCAGTTGGAGATGTCTTGTGGGTCCGCTCGCGTGAGACTCACCCTGGTCCACATAGTGCGTGGTTCTGGGATGACAAGCAAGCAGGTGGCGGTTGCATCATTGACTTGGGTTGTCACTGCATTGAAATCATTCGTAACTTTGTTGGTAAAGGCAATCGTCCAGTTGAAGTTCTATGCTGGAAAGACACATTGGTGCACCCAATTAACGCTGAAGACAATGCAATTGCCCTCATTAAGTTTGAATCTGGTGCCATAGGTCAGTTTGAAGTCTCATGGACATTCCGCGGAGGCATGGACCTGCGTGATGAAGTCGCTGGAACTCACGGAACTATTTGGCTCAATCACTTCCTCCGCACAGGCTTTGAGATGTTCACCGCAGCCGAAGGCAACTCATACGTTGCTGAAAAATCTGAATCATCTACTGGCTGGCTATTTCCTGTTGGTGATGAGGTTGCCGAACTTGGTTATGTTGACATGTTTACCGACATGTTTAATGCGATGGAGACAAACACAAAGCCAATGGAAAGCTTCTATGACGGCTATGTCGTCAATGCCATTATGGACGCCTGCTTCAAGTCTGTTGAAAAGCATGGTTGGGCGCCTGTGGAACTGGATTGGAGAGGCGGAACAACTCCACGAATCTCTAACACACCAACAATGTTTGAGGGCCTCGTTGTTATCAAGCAGGAAACCTTGCCTGATGGTCGCGTGAAGATGATTCTTAAGGATCCAAAGACAAATGAGTTTAGTGATCGCGTAGTGGCAGTCGTTAACTCGTAACAGCAGGAATACAGACTGGCGTAAATAGATTTTACTTGATGGGGCCTTTGGCCCACATTCAATTGAATCTACTTCTGCTGGGCCACAATCGCATTAGCAATTATCTTTGCGCCATCTCGCCATGAAACTCCATAGATACTTTCAAAGGCTTGAGCAAAGCTCTTGCCACTCCCCGTTATTTTGAAGAGATCCATGAATTTATCGGGCCCACCAATGGCAACCATTACCTCTGTAGCAAGAGAACCAACGTCATAAACGGCCCACTGGTGGTACTCACTGCCGTTCCATTTATCCCAGCCACTGATGTAGTCAGGGTCAAGGAATTTCTCAATCCAGGCAGCTGTAGGTTTACTTCTGGACAAAGTATCGCTGTTGTCTCTACTTCTCTCAATTACATACTTATCAAAATCAGTGTGATAAACCGTTGCACGTTGCACCCATGTGGCACCACCTTCGATAAGCCATCTAGGCACCCGATCCCATCCAACGTTTGCTAATAAAACAGCTTGAACGGTGTGAAAGTACTCATGGGCCTCTAATGTGCCTGATGTATGTCCAGGGTCAGTTTTGCCCCACTCACTTGCAGTCATGTAAATCATTGGAGTGTTTGTAGTTCGATTTCGCAAGGCTAAGCCACCCCAGCAAGGCGTAACTGGAATATTGCAAGCCTTCTTTGCTTCTCCAGCTACGTCATATCCACACACTCGTCCAGCGCAGAACTCATCAATTTGTTTCTGGCCCCACTCAATGTCTTTTTCTCCTGCATAGATGATGACTACCTTTTTAGGCTCTTCATAATTTGCACTCAAACGTGAGACTAAGTTAAGTGCCACAAGAGGATTCGGATTGTTAATAACCACATTGGGCCCATTTGTAATCTCCATTACACCAAGTTTGGTAGATGAAGATTCAACCTTTTCTGCAGCCTTTTTCCAGGCCCAATAAGCAATCCCATCTGCTTGTGCAACTACATCGCTAAAACCTGTTGGCGCAGTTGGTGGTACCCATGGTTTAACTGTTGGCGTAGGAGTTGGTGTTGGTGTTGGCGTAGGAGTTGGGGTTGGTGTGGGCGTAGGAGTAGGTGTTGCCCCAATTGCACCTTCAGGATCACCTATCGCCGTTGGAGTTGGCTGAGGAGTTGGTTTTTTAACTGCAACACCCTTGTTCCACACCAGCTTCTTTCCAGATTTAACGCAGGTGTAAGTCTTTTTTAGATACGTCGCCTTTTGATTCACACTCTTGCATGCACTACCTGGAGTGATCTTTTGAGCAGAAACAGCTGTAACAGGAATCAGGGCAAGAGAAAGGGCAATAAGTAGTCCTTTAAAGAACGTGCCCTTAATTCCCATCACAAAAGAGTAACGGAGGCTGTCAACCTATCCGTTAATAGCCATCCACTGCGTGACAGCAGCGGCTATACAGATCACTAGGCAAAAGACTCTAAAGACTCCCCATGGAGTTTCTCTACCATTTTTTGCATAAGCAGAGTTCTCATCACCTGTGTCTTTGCTCAGCGCTGCATAAATCTTAAGCTCTGCGTCGAATGAGAGCACGCATGAGACATTCAGGATTACTACAGCAACTGATAGAGCTAGTTTTGATCCATCGCTTAAATCTGCCAATGCATCAATAGCAATAGCTGCAAGGTTTCCAAAGGTGAAGAGCATGCGAGTGGTGTTAAAGCCAAGTTCAACTACCTTCAGTCTTCCTATGCCTATGTTTTGATCCATTTTTTTCTAGCCTCTTTCGTTGAAGTAGTAAAGGATGTATAAGTGAAATACTCCTCCTGGGACAGGGGCATCTTTTGGCAACACGCCCAACTCAATTAATCTCAAGTGAGCCTGTCTATACTCTTTTTATGAAGCGAGTTCCTCTTATACGAATAGGACTCTTCATAACGCTCTTACCTATCCTTCTTGCCTTTGTTACATCCCTAATCAATGGCACATCCATGTTTGATGAGGGTTCAGGCAGTGGCGGCTATCTCTGGTTGTTGATGGGCACTTTGCCAATAGGGTTTTTACTTGTGGTAATTGGCTTGATAGTTATGTTGTTTAAGCGCCCTCGCTCTTAAGAAAAGAGCTTTTGTATAAAGCGCTTTTTGCCCGGGACGCGGGTCAGCCCCCAGTACGGGGAAGGGTTGATGATAAAAAAGCCACATGCCATGGCCAATTTTTCGCTAAACCCTTACTGGCCTGAGAGTTTTAAAGTAGTGTGAATGGTAGATCTAGAGGGAAACGAGGGTTGGCAAAGTGGGTTCAGAGAGTTCAGTCATCATCTCTTTGCGTGGCTTGGCCAAAAACTTTGGCACAGTTCGCGCCGTTGATGGAGTCGATCTAGATATTTATCAAGGTGAGTTTTTGACTCTTCTAGGCCCATCTGGTTCAGGTAAGACAACTGTTCTTCGCATGATTGCCGGATTTGAAGTACCTGATGCGGGAAGAATTGAACTCAACGGCAAAGAGATTACCCATCTTCCTGCCTATGAGCGTGATGTTAATACCGTCTTTCAGGATTACGCCCTTTTCCCTCATATGGATGTTATTTCAAATATTGAATATGGATTGCGCGTAAAAGGAATTGCTAAAGATGAGCGCCGTGCGCAGGCGATGCAGGCTTTGAACCAGGTAAGACTTGATGGCTATGAAAACAGAAAACCAAGTCAACTCTCTGGCGGTCAAAGACAGCGCGTTGCATTAGCACGAGCGCTCGTTAACCGCCCAGCGGTATTGCTTTTAGATGAGCCACTCGGTGCACTCGATCTAAAACTGCGTGAGCAGATGCAGATTGAGTTAAAAGAGCTACAGCGCCAAGTTGGTATTACCTTCATCTTTGTTACCCATGATCAAGAAGAAGCTCTGACGATGTCAGATCGAGTCGCAGTCTTTGATCGCGGAAAGATTCAACAACTTGATAAGCCTGCAACTATTTATGAGAAGCCTGCTAATTCATTTGTTGCAGGCTTTGTGGGAATTTCAAACTTGATTTCAGGAGATGCTGGAAAAAGCTTGCTCGGAAAGTCTGGAACATGGTTGGTTCGCCCTGAAAAAATTGAGCTGGATTCAGCGCAATCTGGAGGACGAAGAGCAATGGGAAAAATCCGTGAAGTTGAGTATTTAGGTCCTGCCACACGGTTTTTAGTTGATTTAGATGTGGGTATCTCACTGATGGCCCTTCGCCAAAACACCTCTGAGAGTGCAACATCTGTTGCCACCATGCGCAATTCAAAGGTAACTGTCAGTTGGGATATTGATAGTGAGTTTGAGGTAGAAAAATAGATTTCTCAGCTAGCTAGCAGTTGAGAAACGCACTAGAAATCCTGGTGCGTTGTCGCAAAGATGCGACGGAGAGGAACACGAGTGAAAATCACACGAGTTCGAAAGACCGCAATTGCAATTGCGGCAGGAGCGCTACTGCTGAGCGGATGCTCAAGTTCAGATAGCGATTCAGCAGGAGGAGCGTACGCAGGTCCTGTTAAAGATACCCCCGGAACAATCAATGTTCTTGCTTGGCCAGGATATGCAGAAGATGGTTCAACAGATCCAAATGTTGACTGGGTAACTCCATTTGAAAAGGCAACTGGTTGCACAGTTAACGTAAAGACATACGGAACATCTGATGAAGCTGTTCAGTTGATGCAAAGCGGTGGCTACGATGTTGTAAGCGCCTCAGGTGATGCATCTCTTCGCCTTATCTTCGGTGGAGATCTACAGCCAGTGAATTTGGATCTGATTCCAAACTATGCAGATGTATTTGCCAACCTTAAAGATCGCCCTTGGAACACAATCGATGGCGCAAACTACGGAGTTCCTCATGGCCGTGGAGCAAATGTTTTGCAATACACCCTCGACAAAGTAAAGCCAGCACCAGACTCATGGTCTGTAGTGTGGGAGCCAAACTCACCACTTAAGGGCAAGATCACAGCCTATGACTCAGCAATCTACATCGCTGATGCTGCTGTGTATTTGATGTCTACAAAGCCAGATCTTGGTATTACAGATCCATATGCTCTTGATCAAACACAGTTTGATGCTGCAATGGAATTGCTCAAGCAGCAGAAGCCATTGGTTGCTGAGTACTGGGCTGATTACACCAAGTATGTTGCTGCTGTTCAGGCAGGAAGCATCGTTGCTGGAACTTCATGGCAGGTTATCGCCAACGTTCTAAACGGTGAGAAGTCGACTGTTGGCGCAGTTAAGCCTAAGGAAGGCGCAACAGGTTGGTCAGATACTTGGATGATCTCTAAGAACACTGAATCAATCGACTGTGCATACAAGTGGTTGAACTGGATTATCTCTCCAGCAACTAACGCACAGGCTGCTGAGTACTTTGGTGAAGCACCAGCAAACTCAAAGGCATGTGCTCTTACTGCAAGTAAGACACACTGCGAGTCATACCACGCAGAAGAAACTGACTACTGGTCAAATGTCTACTACTGGAAGACTCCAACTGAAGAGTGCCTAGACGGACGTACGGATGTGAAATGTATTCCGTATGCTGAATGGGTTAAGGCTTGGTCAAGCTTTAGAAACTCTTAATCAGTAAGGGATGTGGGCACCTGATTAGAAGGTGCCCACATCTTCCTTTTCACTCCACCTACTATGAAATGACTCAATAGATACCATGAGCTTTGCTACTACAACACGCAGGTACTTCCACTCTCATGTGTGGGCCCGTATTTCTGCTCTGTTATCTCTGCCAATCGCTTGGTTGGGCGTGCTGTATATCGGCTCATTGGCAGCTCTTTTCATTACTAGTATCTGGAAGATAGATACCTTCACAAGCAAAGTAGTCCGAGAATTCACATTATCTAATTTCATCGATGTCTTAACTGATAAGGCTTACTTCAATGTCACGGTCCGTACCGTTGGTGTTGCAATCGCTGTGACCATCATCTGCGCAGTCCTTGCAATCCCCATGGCATTTTTCATTGCTCGAGTGGCAAAACCAAAATCACGCCCAGTATTAATTGCACTAGTTATTACTCCCCTATGGGCTTCCTATTTGGTAAAGATTTATGCATGGCGCACGATGATGGCCCCAGATAGTGGCTTTTTAAATTGGTTAGTCTCTCCCCTTGGTTTATCTAGTCCAGGTTTTGGCATGTTGGCAGTCATTATCGGCCTGTCCTATCTGTGGCTGCCCTACATGGTCTTGCCAATCTATGCTGGAATGGAAAAGCTTCCAGATTCAATTATTGATGCCTCAGCAGATTTAGGTGCTAAACCAGGTAGAACTTTCCTCAAAGTTATCTTGCCGATTACTTGGCCTGCCATCATCGCAGGATCTCTCTTTACTTTTTCATTGAGTCTGGGTGACTACATCACCGTTCAAATCCTAGGTGGCACATTCCAAATGCTAGGAAATGTTGTTTATCAGAACTTTGCGCTCAATCTTCCCTTTGCAGCAGCTGTTGCCTTGATTCCTGTGATTGTGATGATCGTGTATTTAGCCTCGGTCAGAAAGACGGGAGCACTAGATAACTTATGAACCTCTCTCGCACAGCTCGAATAGTTCTCTGGGCTTTTATGGGCTTTGGGCTTTCTTTTATCTATGTACCACTGATTTTGGTAGTGATTAACT
>Ga0255083_1000219_pt1 | contig 14481 bp, 13 predicted proteins | sample Colum_Colum_RepC_FD_188460 | JGI IMG/M metagenome (GOLD analysis project Ga0255083, IMG submission 188460) | Freshwater microbial communities from Columbia River, Oregon, United States - Colum_Colum_RepC_8h | ecosystem: Environmental > Aquatic > Freshwater > River | place: USA: Oregon...
TAACCTTTGTCGCGGAACTTTGTCATCGTGACGACAAAGAGCACGGTCATGATGACACCGACGACGCCTGCGATTCCGAACACCATGTACTGCAAGTCGTTGATCTCGGCTGCGTTCTCGCCTTTAGGTTGGAAAACGTCCTGGGGTGCATCCTTGGCACAACCGGCCAAAAACATGCTCGCGCCGACCATCGTGGTGATGGCCAGTGCACGTGCTCGACGTGCAATACGCGCAGATATTGCGTGACGACTCATGGTACGTACACCTCGATTTCTTGTCCTTCAAGACCTGGCACTGTGAGCTTGTATGGCCCGGCGGCAATTGAAGGCTTCCGAATGTTGAGCGTGAGCACATTCACCTGGTCCTCGCCGGTCAGCTGAGTGCACTGCTCGCTCTTTTCCTTGACACCTGTGTCAGCAACCTTCTTCTCACCAAGTTCTGCGACCAAGCGATGTTCCTCGCTATCCAGGTTGTGGAAGAGAACCTGCACTGGACTCGAAGCCGGGATGGTGACCTTCTCGACAGGCGCATCAAGACCACTCAAAGTTGCGATCATCTTGCCATCGCGCACGGTGATCGTGGCGAGCGTTGCGCTCTTCAATGACACGGCGTTGTTTGGGTGCTTGTCGAAATACTTGTCGGCTTCCGCGCCACACTCCATGTGCGAGTAATGATCCTCTTCTGCGGCCTCAACCAACTCGGCACGCTCGCCAGAAATTCCCGTGACGATTCCTGCACCGACCAGCGCGACAAAACCGACAGAGCACAGCGTGCCAATTGCCCGTCCGCGCATGCTTGGCTTGAGCGCAACGAGGAAGCCAAGCACGAGAACTAGCGACGAGACGACGATGAAGACGACGGCACCGGCTGACTTCGAGATGTTCAACATGATGCGTGAGAACGAGATCGCGATAATGCCGACTACTACTGCTGCGCCCACCGGAAACTCAAGGGGATGCAATAGACGACCGCGCAATTGGCTGTTGAACTCTGAGTCGGCGGATGCGCGACTTGCGTAGTCCTGCACCAACCACTCCACTGCGCCAGCCACCAAAGCAACGATTCCCAACACAAAGACGATCGGGTTGGTTGCCAGTCCGAACACAAGCATCACGATGCCGACGGCCACAATGAGCGGCCACACTGCCGCAGGCGCCGGTTGTGTTGCCGCTGCAGATGCTTCCTTAACGCTGTGGGCCGTTGAGTCGCGGGTGAACGAGGTGAGACCACCGAGCAATGCGGCTGCTGAGGCGAGAGAGCCGAGCGCAACTGCGCCGATGTCGTTCGGGTTGACGAACAACATATAGAGGACCATCGCGATTGTCGCGAGGACGGTGACGCCGTAGAAGTACTTGGAACCTGTGGTGATCATCTTTCGCCTACTTCTGCACGTACACGACGAACCAGAGCGCCACGAAAATTCCCGTGAGCACATACCAATACAGAGCGTGAGCGTTGACTACCTCGACGTCGTCGCGACGTCCACCAACTGAGCGGAACCACGCAACCGCGGTGAACGCCATACCAACCACCACGAGAATCAACATCGTCGCAGTTATTGCGTAGAACATCGACTGATACGCACCATCGCGTACGCCGATGCCCATCTGCGAGTACACAGCGATCTGCGCATTCACGATTGCTGCACCGAGACCAAATGTCACGAGCAACGCCAGTGAGCGGTGTGAGTCATGGCCTCGCTTCGCGCTGTAAGAAGCCCACTGCGCCATGAGCAACAACGCGAAGAATGTGACAAGCATCGTGTTCGCCGCGACTTCAGGAATGGTGATGTCTTTCGGCAACCAATCTTTGATTGTGTAGAGACCGTCGGAAGATTCGCGCGTTGGCGCCGCAGCGCGGAAGCGCAACCACACCGACAACATGCCACCCATCAAAGTGATTGCAGCCACCGACAAGACACCGACGGCGACCATTGCCTGACGCTTCGGTACAGGTGCTGCAGCTGAAGGAAGTGCGAGAGTCATGCCGACACCCCTTTCGAGTCGAGAACTGGTTCAGCAGAAGCGACAGACGCAAGTTCAGAGAAGTTGTCAATTGGTGCCGGGGACGGTGTCGCCCACTCGAGCGTGTGACCATTCCAGGGGTCGTCGCCTGCGTGCTCACCTGAACGGAAGTCCTTGATTGCTGCGCCGACAAATGCGAGCAGTCCGAGAATCACGAGGGCGTGCCCGGCGACAGAGGCACCGTTCCACAGCGAGATTGGGCCGTCGTAATCGAATGATGCGACTGCTCCGTTTGGCTGACCTTGAAAACCTGCGATGTATTGCGGGAACGCCGCGAGAACAGTTCCAAGCAACACCAGCGCACCTGCTCCGAAAACCTTCTTGTCGGCAATCTTGCGACCCCACAACTTCGGGCCCCAGAACGCCATTGCACCGAGCCCAGCGAGCAATGTTCCGTACGCCACGTAGACGGTTGCACCCTCTTCGAACACTGTGCCGATGAGGTCTGCGCCATCAACATTGAGAAGGGCATTGCCGAGCATTCCGACGAGAATCATGCTGACACCAAGGAATGTGACAGCGAATGCTGCATTCGGGCGAATTTTGCCCGACTTCGCACCGAGCGCACCGAGCGCCAGCACAACCAATACACCAAGTACCGGTAACAGGTTGAAGAACGCGAACGTGATGAGCGACTGAATCTTGTCGCCAGCACTGCCTGTCCATGTCAGAACATGTTGCGACTGAGTGACTGCACCAAGCACCGCAGTCGTGACAAGTCCGATGCCAGCCAGTGCACCACCGCGCAACGGTTGACGCCCACCCGACACGACGGGGCCCATGTCTGCGAGTGCACCAACTGCCATCACGACGAAGACGAATGTGAGGGGCTGAGTGAGCGACCAACCGAGGTGGTCGTTCACTGCATAGTTCCCACCAAAAGCGACACGTGAGTAGGTGTGATCAACGTAGATATACGCCACGGTTCCGATGGCAACGGGCAGTGACGCAATGATCGCAAAGCCACCGGCAAGGGCGGACCAACTGAATAGTGGTGCCCGCTCAAGCGACATGCCTGCTGTGCGCGCTGTGAGAACAGTGACGACTGCCGATGTCGCGGCTGCGATAAGTCCGGCTGCAGTGACAGCAAGGCCGAGCAGATAGAGATCAACCATGTCGGAGTTGCCACCAGCGGGGCCACCGTTTCCGAGGATCGAGATGATGACAGTGGCAACGCCTGTTATCCACAACCACAGACCAAGTTGCGCGAGACGTGGGAACGCGATGGAGCGTGCACCCACTTGGAGAGGTGCGACCGCAATTGCGATGCCGACAAAAGTCGGGGCGAGTACGGCGTATACGAGCCCGAAGCGGAAGATTGCAAGCAGCTGTGGCGCTGCGTCTGCATCAATGAGTGCGGTTGATGGCGTGATGCGCTCGATGCCGATGAGTGCAGCAACAACTGCAGTGCCCAACGCGAGCAACCAAGACAGCGCAACAAACAGTCGGCCGATCTTCTTGTGATCAGATGAGCTGACCCAATCGGCGATGCCGACGAGTAACTGGGGCACCGCATCACGCTGTGAGGCAGTGGTTGCCTGCGCGTGCGTCTCGATGGTGGTCATGTCGTGGTAGGTCTCCCGTACCCCTCAACCTTGGGGGTCAAGGCCGGGGCACACAACGCTGCTATTTCCGTGTTTCACACTATCCACATGGGCTAGGTGGGCCCGAACTCCCATGCGAGCACTATCGAACGAGGAGGTGACAGTCGTCGCTAGGCGACGAGCACGTCAACGGTCAGTGCAACGAACACCAACGACACGTATGTGATGGAGAATGAAAAGAGTCTCATGGACGCGCCAGCTGATGGCCGGCGACCAAGTGCAATTGTGCCACCGAGAAACCCGAGGCCGAAGACTGCTGCCGTGATGCCGTAGATCCATCCGAGGTCAGCGACAGGTACAAGCGCCATTGAGGTGACGAGGATTGCCACGCAGTAACGAGTCATTGACGCCACCACATCGGCGGTTGACACCACCGATGGCAACATCGGCACGCCCGCAGCCCGGTAGTCATCGGCATGGCGGATTGCGAGGGCCCAGAAATGCGGCGGGGTCCACAGGAAAATGAGGAGAAAGAGGAGCGCGGCGGACCAGCTCAGCGAATTCGTCACCGCAGCCCAGCCCACTAACACGGGAACCGCCCCAGCGGCCCCGCCAATCACGATGTTCTGTTTGCTCGTGCGCTTCAGCCACAACGAGTACACGAAGACGTAGAAAGCAGTTGCCGATACGGCAAGCACCGCCGACAACAAGTTGGCGCCGACCCACAACAACACGAAAGCCGCCACCTCCAGCGACAAGGCGAAGACCAGCGCATTACGCGGCGAGATAAGACCCGTGACGAGCGGGCGATTCTTCGTTCGCTCCATGAGCGCATCGATGTCACGGTCGATGTACATGTTGATGGCGTTCGCCCCGCCAGCCGCCAACGAACCCCCAATCAACGTCACGGCGATTAGACCCCACGACGGCCACGCGCCTTCGGCCAACACCATGGTGGGAACCGTGGTGATGAGGAGCAATTCGATGATGCGCGGCTTGGTGAGAGCGATGTAGCCACCGATGACCGAGCGTGGAGCGCGCGACGATGAATGTGCTCCGCCGATTCGAGACGGCACGACGGGACGCACATTGAGGGACATCGGAACCTATGGTACGAGCGCAACTGCGATACGACCAATCGCAGGCAGACTATTCACGTGACCACCCCCGTCATCGCGAGCCAACCTTCTTTCGCGGAACCTTCTGTCATAGAACCTTCTGTAATAGATGAGGAGAAAGTCGACACCACGGTCGACCTCGACACGCCGTGGATCGTGCTCGTGTGGAACGACCCCATCAATCTCATGTCGTACGTCACATTCGTGTTCCAGAAGTTGTTTGGCTATTCACTCGAAAAAGCAACCGAACTGATGCTTGACGTGCATGAGAAGGGTCGAGCTGTGGTGTCGACCGGTACGCGTGAGCGTGCAGAGATCGACGTGTACCGACTTCATGAACATGGTCTGTGGGCGACCATGCAACAGGACAAGTAAGAACGACGCACTCATGGTGAGAAGTAGACCGCTTGGTCCTATAACGCGACGTGTCGATGGTGCTTTCAACGTCAACTTGAACGAAGACGAACGATCGGCATTCATCAAGTTCTTCTCAGAATTCGAAGACCTCTTGAACGCCGACTCACGTGACGACAATCTTCGTCGTCTCTTTCCTGTCGCATATCACGACAACCTCGAGAACGACGGTGAGTTCCAACGACTGATGCATGATGACCTGGTCGCATCGAAACGAGCGTCGCTTGAGATCAGTCGACGCATCATGTTGTCGACGGCCGACGATGTCGTCGCGGAAGCGGACATGCTGCAGTTGATGACCACGTTGAACGGATTGCGACTGGTGCTTGGCACCATGCTCGACGTCGGTGAGGACGACGGCGACATCGACGATGACGATCCGTTGGCTGGCCAGCGACACCTCTACGAGTACATCGGATGGCTGCTCGAATGGGTGGTTGCAGGCCTTCACGAGGGGTTCGAGCCCGACGAGAAGTCCTAGGGGGAATCTCTTCCGTGTGCTGATAGCGTCACTTTCGCTCTCAACCGGAGTCGTCCTTGCCCCCATCGTCTAGCGGCCTAGGACACCACCCTTTCAAGGTGGCGGCACGGGTTCGAATCCCGTTGGGGGTGCCAAGACCAGGTGTGGTCAAACACATGTGGTCCCGTGGTGAAGTTGGAGTTCACGCCGGCCTGTCAAGCCGGAGGTCGCGGGTTCGAGTCCCGTCGGGACCGCCATGATGGCGGGTCGCACGACAGTGCGCGCGTCATCAACAACACGGTCGAGTAGCTCAGTTGGCAGAGCACACGCCTGAAAAGCGTGGGGTCACCGGATCGACGCCGGTCTCGACCACCATTTGTAGGCATGCCGTGAATTCATCACGGCTGTTCAATGACTAGTTCGACTCTTTGAGTCGCACCAAAACTTCCTGCGCCACTGTCGCGATGTGTGTTCCGTCTTCCGCGAACACATATCCGAACGAGATGCCGCGACCACCGATGTAGGTGTAGCAACTCATCTCATACAGATGCCATTGATCGGCCTGCACAGGTCGATGAAACCAAACCGTGTGATCGAGACTTGCTGAGAACAACATCTCTTGTCCCGACACCGCCTTCAATTCTGGAACCGCCTGCACGACAGCATCGGTCGGAAGATCATCAGAGATGTACGCAAGGGCGCAACGGTTCATTAACTCGTCGTTGTGAAAACTCTGCTTCAAGCGGAACCAGCCCGCAGAGGTGCCGCGGCCATCTCTGTTCGCTGCTGCCATGACGTCATACGGCACCATGCGCCGATCGAAATACGGGCTCCACGAATCGTCGGCAAGATCGTCTGGCCGTGGCAGGTGTGCCGCCATGACCACCGGAGCGGCCTCGGCCGATTTCTCTTCAATCTGAAACGATGCTTCAAGATTCAGAATTGCACCAATTGCTTGGCGTGCAACGACACGACGAGTGCAGAAGGAACGACCATTTCGAATGCGATCAACTTCATAACGAACTGGTTCATTGAAGTCACCGCGGCGGATGAAATACGCACGCAACGAATGCGGCACAAAACCTTCGTCGACGGTGAGACTGCTTGCGCGTAATGCTTGCGCGACGATGTGTCCACCGTACAAACCACCCCATGGGTACACGTGCCCCTGCCCGACAGAGACGTCACCTCCGTGGGGCGACAGCGTGAAGAGTTCAGCGAGCGTCATGACAATGTCAGCTCACGACACGTTGATGATGACAAGCACATCTTCGGTGTGATGACTTTCGACTTCAAATTCGCCCGCTTCGTCCGCTGTGAAGGTGATGGTCGCGGTCTCACCCTTTGGCGTCTCACCTGGCGACAAGTCGTAACCGTGTAGATGAAACTCATCGTCTTCGTTCGGGTTCACCAAAGTAAGAGTCACTTCTGAACCAAGTGCAACCTGCTCGATGCGCTCTGGCCCTGAGTCAACGCCGACCGTGACTGAGATGGTGACATTTTCCGGAACCGCGATCGTTGAGTTGACTGTCGAATCAACAGTGGTGACTGCACTCGTGTCGGTCGACGCAGTGTCGCTGCCACCAGAGCAAGCAGCTAAAGCAACGACAGTTGACACAACGATGAACAAACGAGTTTTCACAAGAGGACTCACTTTTGACAGGGGGTTCAGGACCCGAAGTCGAATCCCAAATCTGGTGCAGTCAGCATAGGCGCGTATGCAATTCCGGCAGCTTTAGCCATGTCGGCGCACGTACCACCGCGGTCAACGATGACGGTGACGAGCACAACATTTGCTCCGAACTCACGCACCGCGTCGACAGCTTCGAAAATGGACGTACCGCGAGTGACGGTGTCTTCGGTGATGATGACATTGTCACCAGCTTGCAGCGCACCAGCGATACGACCCTTCACACCGTGGTCTTTTGCTTCTTTGCGAACGCTGAAACTGCGAAGGGCATTGCCTCGAGTTGCAGCGACGGCGGCGATACCGAAGGCCACTGGATCAGCACCCATGGTGAGACCGCCAATTGCATTGGCCGATGGGGGTATGAGCGCAAGTGCAACATCGGCGACCAGCACGATGCCATCTGGTCGACACGCTGTCTGCTTAGTGTCAAGGAACCAGTTGCTCCTACGACCGGACTTCAACGTGAAGTCGCCGGTCTTCAATGAATGGGCAAAAACATGGTCACGCAGGGCTGACCGAGCGGGATCAAGTTCAGGCAGACCGGAGGGGGTGTGGGGGTAGTTGGTCGAGACCATTGTTTTGACCCTACCTGCCTCTCGTTTTCAGCATTGCGAATGAGTTTTGTTTTGCAACTAAATAGAAAATCGTGCGTTTTAAATTGCTACTTTCGTGAAGTGACCACAGCCCGCCGCTCCGCCACCAAGAAGTCGTCCGCCGCCAAGAAGCGTGCCCGAGCAACCGAAATGTCCGACAGTCATAAACGAGCCCTCGCCAATGGACGCACCGAAGGTCGCACCATCCGCGAGTACCTCGACATCGTCGAGGCAACCAAACCTCGCCGTGGACGTCGCCGTACACCTGAATCAATCACTCGGCGGTTGGACAAGATCGCAAACGAAATCACCATCGCTGACTCGCTGACCAAAGTACGACTCGTGCAGGAACGATTGAGTCTCACGATGGAGTTGAAAGCGATGAAGTCGAAAGTCGAAGTGTCCAAAGCTGAAGCAAAGTTTGTGAAGGTGGCGAAGTCATTCAGCAAACGCAATGACATCAGCTGGCATGCATGGATCGAATTTGGCGTGTCACCTGTGGTGTTGAAGAAAGCCGGCATCACACCAGAGTGACTTCAGTCGAGGTAGTTGAGCGCCTCAACTGCGCGTGCTGCATGACGCAACACGCGTCTCACATCGAATGCTTCGTCGAAATCAGCAGATGTCAAGCCAAGTTTCGGGTTCTCTTCGAGGACTGAACGAAATGACTGGGACCGTGTCATCGCCTGTGCGGCTGCTTCTTGCACGATGCGGTATGCGTCGTCACGGGTAGACCCTGCTTCGACCAACTTCAGCAACACTGACTGCGAGAACACGACGCCGTTCAGCATGTCGAGATTTTCGCGCATCCTCTGCGCATCCACTTCGAGACCTGAAATGAGACGAACCATGCGACGCAACATGTAGTGAGTCGCCAATGACGCGTCGGGCAAGACAATGCGCTCAGCCGAGGAATGTGAGATGTCACGTTCATGCCAGAGAGCAACGTCTTGCAATCCGACATTCAAGTGCGACCGCACGACACGTGATAGCCCGGTAATTGTCTCGGCAGAGATCGGGTTGCGCTTGTGTGGCATCGCTGAGGAACCCTTCTGGCCCACCTTGAAACCCTCACGCACTTCGCCTACTTCGGTGCGTTGCAGATGTCGAAGTTCGACGGCGATTGACTCAAGGGTCGTCGCAGTCGAAGCACACGCCCACAAGTATTCGGCATGCCGATCACGCGCAATGACCTGTGTCGCCGGGACAGGGATGAGCCCAAGGTGATCTGCGACGTGCGCCTCAACCTCGGGTGAGATATTCGAATAAGTGCCGACCGCTCCGGACAACTTGCACACGGCGATGTTCGCCCGAGCTTCCATCATGCGTTGACGATCACGATCAACCTGTAGCGCCCACAAAGCGACTTTTGCGCCAAAGGTGGTCGGCTCGGCGTGAACGCCGTGCGTGCGGCCAATCATTGGGGTGTCCTTGTGTGCCCGCGCAAGTTCGACAAGGGCCTCGATGAGATCAGATTGGGCTTCGATGAGCAGATCTGCTGCATCGCGCAAGGCCCAGCACTGTGCGGTGTCGACCACGTCAGTGCTGGTGAGACCGTGGTGCAGCCAAGCACCGTGCGGCATGCCGACTTTTTGTTGCAAGACGTCGACAAAGGCTGCGACATCGTGGTCAGTGACCTTCTCTCGCTCGGCAACTTCATGTACAAACGCTGCATCGACGGTTGGAGCGTTGGTGCGACATGCCAGGGCATGATCAGGCGATGCCCCTCCATTTTCCGCGAGTGCTTCGAGCACTGCGACTTCAACCTCGACCCAACGCTGCATGCGCGCCTCATCGGTGAAGATTGCCGCCATGTCCGGGAGTGAATACCTGTCGATCATGCGGGCACCTTTACGTCATCGCGCACGATGACAGCATCGCGCTCTGGCCCAGTGCCGATCATGCTGACCGGGATGCCGGTCTCGCGCTCGACGATTCGTACTAGTGCGCGTGCGCTCTCGGGGAGGTCTTCGAATCGCGAAACCCCACTCAGCGACGTTTTCCAACCTGAGAGTGACTCGTACATCGGTTCAATGTCGTCGAGCAATTCACTGCGATCGGGGTAACCAGTGAGTATCACGCCGTTCAACTTGTAGCCGATGCACACCTTCACTTCGTCGAACGTGTCGAGCACGTCGAGCTTCGTGAGCGCGATATCAGTGAGTGAGTTCACTCGCACGGCATGCTTCAACATGACTGTGTCAAGCCAGCCTGTGCGGCGACGGCGACCAGTAACCGTGCCAAACTCACGACCGATGTCAACCAACTTGTCACCCAGTTCATCGGTGAGCTCGGAAGGGAATGGACCAGAACCAACGCGCGTGGTGTACGCCTTCGCGATGCCGACGATGCGAGTCATGTCACGTGGACCGAGCCCTGTGCCAGCTGCTGCTCCCCCTGACGTCGGGTTCGACGAAGTAACGAACGGATAAGTGCCGTGATCAATGTCGAGGAAGGTTGCTTGCGCGCCCTCTAGCAAGATGCGCTTCTTCGCATCTTTGGCGTCGTGCAACACATTCACTGTGTCAGCAATGTAAGGAACCAACCGTGAACCGAGAGCCACAAACTGTGTGACAACTTCGTCGATGTCAATTGCCTCGCCCCCCAACATTGCAATTTCCTTCTGTGCAGCAATCGCACGCTCGCGCACCGACTTCTCAAACGACTGCGGATCAAGCACCGCACCCGCACGAATACCAACGCGACGAACTTTGTCGGCGTATGCCGGCCCGATTCCCTTCAGCGTTGTGCCGATCTTGCCGTCACCGCGACCTGACTCCATCGCTGCATCAATGGCTTGATGCCACGGGAAGATGAGGTGTGCCTGGCTCGAGACCTTCAAGCGGGCGCAACTTACGTCGCGACTCTCAAGCGAGTCGATTTCCTTGAACAGTGTCGGAAGGTCGACCACGACTCCGTTACCGATGACAGGAGTGACGGTGCCATACAACACACCACTTGGGATGAGCTGAAGGGCGTAACGCTCGCTTCCAACGACGACTGTGTGCCCCGCGTTGTGGCCGCCCTGATAGCGCACCACGAAGTCTTGCGAAGCCGAGAGAAGATCAATGACCTTGGCCTTGCCTTCATCACCCCACTGGGTACCGACGACTGTGGTGACGGGCATGAACGCTCCTCCTTCGGAACGTAAGTGAACTCTAGCGGCTTGTAGTTGTAAATCGGCTCAAGCACGACGGCACCGAACGGTAGGTTTCCCATCGGTGACAGCGGTTCTTCGACGCCAAGTGTGGTCAACACTCACTGAGGACCAGCGCGATGCGCTGTGTCGACGTGGTCTCGACGACATTTTCGACTCCGGACTTCATAATTCCATCACCACAATCATCGACGATGTCCGAGCTCGTGGCGACCAGGCGGTCTGCGACGCGCTCGCCACCCACGACGGCATCACACTGAAACCCAACCAACTGCGCGTAACCGGCGACGAGATCGACGCGGCAACGGTCGACTCTGCCACCGAACGTGCGCTTCGCGAGGCAATCGACAACGTGCGTCGCTTCAATGATGCTCTGCTCGCTCGCATGTCCGACTGGTCAATCGAGATCCAGCCCGGTCTCACTGCTGGTGAGAAGGTGACGCCCATCTCAAGTGCCGGCCTGTTCGTGCCAAGTGGCAAAGCAAGCTATCCATCGGTTGCGTATCAACTTGGCGTGCCCGCAGTTGTCGCCGGTGTTCCGAAAGTCGTCGTCATCGTTCCCCCTGTTCCCGGCGGAAACGGCGACGTGGACCCAGCCGTGCTTGTGGTGTGTCGACTGCTCGGGCTGCGCGATGTGTTTCGAGTCAACGGACCTGCTGGAATCGCCGCACTTGGTTTCGGAACAAACACCATTCCACGAGTGCGCAAAGTCGTCGGACCAGGAAGTCCTGCAGTGACGATTGCCCAAGTCGAGATGCAGCGCCATGGCCTCGCCACCATGATGCTGCTTGGACCCACTGAGAGTCTTGTCATTGCTGACAGCACTGCGCGTGCAGATCTCGTGGCAGCCGACTTGTTGATTGAAGCCGAACATGGCACCGACAGCACAGTTGTTCTCGTCACCGATTCAGCTTCACTCATCGATGATGTCGATACCCACCTTGCGCGACAACTTGCCGACTTACCGCCGGTGCGCGCGGCAGCAGCGCGTTCATCACTCGGCGACAATGGCGGTGCGGTGTTGGTCGACACTCTCGAGAATGCGGTTCAAGTTGCCAATCGCTTCGCTGCCGAACACCTTCAAGTTGCAGTTGATGCCTCACGTGTCGACAGTGTCGTCGGTGGCATCGTGAACGCCGGTGAAATTCTCATCGGTCAACACACGCCGTTTAGTGCTGCGAACTTCGTGATCGGTTGCCCGGCATCGTTGCCAACGAGCGGGTTTGCTCACGTCTCATCAGGAATCACTGTCGAGACCTTCATGAAGCGCACCGCCGTCGCTCGCGCAGATGAACGGGCGCTGCGTGATCTTGCACCATCAATCGAAGCATTGTCCGCACACGAAGGCTTCCCCGCACACGGCAACGCCGTTCGTCGACGACTCAGCTGAGTGTTATCGCCTCGACGGATGTGACGGCCAAAACGTCACCATCAACATCGACACGTACGGCACCATCTTCAGGCACTTTGCCTTCGAGGATCAATACTGCAGACGGGTCGGCTATTTCTTTCTGGATGAGTCGCTTCAATGGTCGCGCACCGAATGTGGGGTCATACCCCTGCTCTCCCAACCACACGCGAGCAGCCGGCGTGACTTGAAGTGCTATGCGACGGCTGGCCATACGGTCAATCAGGTGTTGAAGTTGAATCTCAACAATCGCGCCAAGGTCGTCTCTGGTGAGTGAACGGAAACGCACAATTTCATCAATTCGATTCACAAACTCGGGCCTGAAATAGTCGATGGGTTCACCCGGCAAGTTGCTGGTCATGATGAGCACAACATTGGTGAAGTCAACCGTGCGTCCTTGACCATCGGTGAGTCGTCCATCGTCGAGCACCTGTAGCAACACATTGAACACATCAGGGTGAGCCTTTTCGACTTCGTCGAGCAGCACCACGCTGTAGGGACGGCGGCGCACTGCTTCGGTGAGCTGGCCGCCTTCGTCATATCCGATGTACCCGGGGGGCGCGCCTATGAGTCGACTGACCGAGTACTTCTCCATGTATTCGGCCATGTCGATGCGCACCATGGCACGTTCGTCGTCGAACAAGAACTCTGCGAGTGCACGAGCAAGCTCTGTCTTGCCGACGCCGGTTGGCCCGAGGAACATGAACGAACCAATCGGACGATTCGGGTCGGACAAGCCTGCCCGACTGCGGCGAATGGCGTTGGCGACGGCGGCGACAGCATCGTCCTGGCCGATCACGCGCTGATGCAGAAGATCTTCGAGGTGCACCAGCTTGTGCATCTCACCTTCCATCAAGCGACTGACAGGAACGCCAGTCCACTTCGACACGACTTCGGCAATGTCTTCGGCATCGACTTCCTCTTTCAACATCCGTTTGCTGGTCTGCAACTGGTCGAGATGTGCCGTCGCATCGGAGATGCGCTTTTCGAGCTCGGGAATTCGACCGTAACGAATTTCGGCAGCCTTCTCCAGATCTTGCTCGCGTTCAACGGTTGTTCGCAGAGACTCGAGCTCTTCCTTGAGACTGCGGATGGCGGCAATTGCTTCGCGCTCAGCGTTCCAATGGCCTTTCATCTCTTCCACTTGAGACTGCAAACGGCTCAGCTCATCGTCGAGGTTTTCGAGCCGCTCTTTCGAGGCAGCATCGGTTTCCTTCTCTAGTGCGACCTTCTCGATCTCCAGTTGCAGGATGCGTCGCTGGACAACATCGATCTCTGTGGGAAGCGAATCAATTTCGATACGAAGTTTGCTCGCGGCTTCGTCGACCAAGTCGATGGCTTTGTCTGGCAAGAACCGATTTGTGAGGTAGCGATTCGACAGCACCGCAGCACTTACAAGTGCAGTGTCTTGAATGCGCACACCATGGTGAACTTCGTAGCGTTCCTTCAAACCACGCAGAATCGCGATCGTTGCCTCGACGGTGGGCTCACCCACATACACCTGCTGAAAACGGCGCTCGAGTGCAGGGTCTTTCTCCACGTACTTGCGATACTCATCGAGCGTCGTGGCGCCGATCATGCGAAGTTCACCTCGAGCGAGCATCGGCTTGATCATGTTTCCTGCATCCATCGCACCTTCAGCACCGCCCGCCCCGACAAGTGTGTGCAATTCGTCAACGAATGTGATGATCTCACCTTGAGCATCGGTGATTTCTTTCAGCACTGCCTTCAGGCGTTCCTCGAACTCACCGCGGTACTTTGCACCTGCCAGCATTGAGCCAAGGTCAAGGCTGACGAGGCGCTTTGTCTTCAAACCTTCGGGCACGTCGCCATCGGCGATGCGACGCGCAAGGCCTTCGACTATCGCTGTCTTCCCAACGCCCGGTTCACCAATGAGAACTGGGTTGTTCTTCGTGCGACGAGACAACACCTGAATGACGCGACGAATCTCTTCGTCGCGACCGATGACAGGGTCGATCTTTCCTTCTCGAGCACGTGCGGTGAGATCCACGCCGTATCGCTCAAGCGCTTGGAATTGTGTCTCGGGGTCTTGGCTTGTGACGCGATGTGAAC
>Ga0255083_1000220_pt1 | contig 14382 bp, 10 predicted proteins | sample Colum_Colum_RepC_FD_188460 | JGI IMG/M metagenome (GOLD analysis project Ga0255083, IMG submission 188460) | Freshwater microbial communities from Columbia River, Oregon, United States - Colum_Colum_RepC_8h | ecosystem: Environmental > Aquatic > Freshwater > River | place: USA: Oregon...
CCCTCATGTCCTCCCCCAAGATCGTCCAAGACTTGTCCACCAAGAAGAGCGGCGTCGCCCCGCTCGTGGCCAAGGAAATCGCCCGCACCGGCGGCCTGCTCCGCCTCGCCCCGTGCTGGGTGCCCCGCTCCTTCCTGCAGCCGGGCAAGCGCCTCAAGCTGCACCCCGATGACCTCTACGCGTTCGGCCTGAGCCGCGGCGGCATCGACGAGCGCTGGTTCGCCTCCACCACCGAGGCCGCCAACGACAACCGCACGCCCGACGAAGGCCTCTCCTACGTCGTGATCGGCGGCGTCCGCTTCACCCTACAGCAGGCCGTCAAGGAATGCGGCGCGGCCCTCATCGGCTCCGCCATCTGGAAGAAGTACCAGAAGTGGCCCGTCTACTCCAAGTTCTTCGACAACATGGGCCCGATCCCGCACCACATGCACCAGAACGCCAAGCAGGCCAAGCTGCTCGGCCTCGAGGGCAAGCCGGAGTCGTACTACTTCCCGCCCCAGCACAACAACGTCGGCAACAACTTCCCCTACACCTTCATGGGCTTCGAGCCCGGCACGACCAAGGCCCAGGTCCGCGAGTGCATCGCCAACTGGCACAAGGGCGACAACAAGATCCTCGCCCTGTCCAAGGCCTACAAGCTCGAGCCGGGCACCGGCTGGCTCATCGACCCGTGCATCCTGCACGCCCCGGGCTCGCTCTGCACCTACGAGCCGCAGTGGGGCTCCGACGTCTTCGGCATGTACCAGAACCTCGTCGAAGGCCGCGAAGTGCCGTGGGCCCTCCTCGTCAAGGACATGCCCAAGTCCAAGCACCAGGACGTCGACTTCATCGTGGACCAGCTCGACTGGGACAAGAACGTCGACCCGAACTTCAAGGACAACCACTACCTCGAGCCGGTCGTCTCCGTCGAGGGCAAGGGTTTCGTGGACAAGTGGATCGTCTACGGCAAGGTCGACAAGTTCCAGTACTTCACCGCGAAGGAGCTGACCGTCGAGCCGGGCGCCGAGTGCACCATCACGGACAAGGGCGCCTACGGCCTGATCTGCGTCCAGGGCTCCGGCACCATCAACGGCGAGGTCCTCAACAGCCCGAAGCTCATCCGCTTCAACGAGCTCACCGAGGACGAGTACTTCTGCACCGAGGACGGCGCCAAGAAGGGCGTCACCTTCCGCAACACCTCCACCACCGAGCCGCTGGTCTGCCTGCGCTACTTCGGCCCGGAAGTGAACCCGGACGCCCCGGCCATGGGCGCCTACAAGAAGGCCAAGAAGAAGTAAGCCTTCGCCGCACCCCTCACCCCACCCCACCGTCATGAAACTGCACAACGCGATGTGGCCCGGCCTCGTCGGCAAGGAGCCCAACACCGACCACCCCCCGATCGCCCTCGAACGCATGCTCGACATGACCGTCGCCGCCAACGTCGACGGGCATAAGTTCGACGGCGTCGACCTGTTCCTGTTCCACCCGCACACCGACCCCGACCTCTCCCCGGACGCCCTCAAGGCGATGGCGGACCAGATCGCGGCCCGCGGCCTCAACGTCGGCTCCCTCGTGGCGCCGGTCTGGGGCGGCACCGTCGGCGACTCCGCGATGGGCAGCGACGAGCAGCAGAAGAAGTTCCTCCTCGCCATCGAGAAGGCCTGCCGCATCGCGCAGCAGCTGAACCGCCATGGCGTCCGCAAGTACGGCCTCATCCGCGTGGACTCCGCCGAGTTCGGCGTGGCCAAGTGGCGCGAGAACCCGAAGGCGAACACCGCCCGCATCGTCGACACCTTCCGGAAGGCCGCGCAGATCGCCGCCGACCACGGCGAGCGCCTCGCCGCCGAGGGCGAGATCTGCTGGGCCGGCATGCACTCGTGGAAGGCCATGCTCGACACCCTCGAAGGCGTCGGCATGCCGAAGCACTTCGGCTTCCAGGCCGACCTCGCCCACACCTACCTCTACCTGATGGGCTACAACGAGCCCGAGGCCGCCCTGCTCAAGGAAGGCTACACCCCGGAGCAGTTCTGGCCCGCCTACCGCGAGATGGTCGGCAAGCTCCGCCCCTGGACCTACGACTTCCACGTCGCCCAGAACGACGGCACGGTGCACGGCACCGGCTCCCACGAGAAGACCGGCCGCCACTGCCAGGCCGACGACCCCAACGGCAAGCTGGACATCACCGCCTGCTCCCAGGTCTGGCTCGAAGGCGCCGCCGGCCGCGGCATGCAGCATATCTGTTGGGACGGCTGCATGTTCCCGAACGCGACGCTCGAGAACCCGAAGACCTGGAACACCATCCTTTCCGCGATGGTGAAGGTGAAGAAGGCCCTCTGAGCATCTCACCCAACCGCCATCCGCCCACCGCTTACTCCTGAAACATATGTCTAAAGCCATTCGCATCGGCCTCATCGGTTACGGCTTCATGGGCCGTACCCACTCCAACGCCTACTCCCAGGTCGGCCACTTCTTCCCCAAGGACAAGGTGACCCCCGGCCACCACATCGTCCGCCAGGCCGTCTGCGGCCGCGACGAGGCCAAGGTCAAGGACTTCGCCGCCAAGTGGGGCTACGCCTCCTACGAGACCGACTGGCGCAAGCTGGTCGCCCGCGCCGACATCGACGCCGTCGACATCTGCACCCCGAACGACTCGCACGCCGAGATCGCCCTGGAGTGCATCAAGCACGGCAAGATGATCCTCTGCGAAAAGCCCCTCGCCCTCAACGGCGCGCAGGGCGAGGCCATGGTGGCCGCCGTCGAGAAGTCCGGCCTCCCGAACCTCGTCTGGTACAACTACCGGTTCCTCCCCGCCGTGACGCTCGCGAAGAACATCGTGGCCGCCGGCGAGCTGGGCCGCGTGTTCCACTACCGCGCCAACTTCCTGCAGGACTGGACGATCTCCACCGAGCTGCCCCAGGGCGGCGCGGGTCTCTGGCGCCTCGACGCCGCCGCCGCCGGTTCCGGCGTGACGGGCGACCTGCTCGCGCACTGCATCGACACGGCCCGCTGGATCAACGGCGACATCACCGAGGTCTCCGCGATCACCGAGACGTTCATCAAGGAGCGCGTGCACACCGCCACGGGCAAGAAGCAGGCCGTCACCATCGACGACGCCGCGATCTTCCTGTGCCGCTTCGAGAACGGCTCGATCGCGCAGTTCGAATCCACCCGCTACGCCCGCGGCCACAAGGCGCTCTACACGTTCGAGATCAACGGCGAGAAGAAGTCCCTGCAATGGGACCTGCACGACCTCAACCGCCTCAACTACTTCGACCATGCCGTCCCCGGCGACCGTCGCGGTTGGGCCAGCATCCACACGTCCGACGGCGACCACCCGTACGCCGGCAACTGGTGGGTCCCGGGCCTCTGCCTCGGCTACGAGCATTCCTTCACGCACGAGTTGGCCGAGTTCCTCAAGAGCTTGGACGACCCCAAGGCGCCGAAGGCCTACCCGGACTTCCGTCACGCGCTGGGCACCCAGTACGTCTGCGACGCCGTCCTGGAGTCCGCTAAGACCAAGCAGTGGGTTAAGGTCAAGAAGGCCTAAACAGCCCTCCGAAAGCCGCCTAGAGGCCCCGAATCGCAGGATTCGGGGCCTTTTTGTTGGCCGAACCTGCCCAAAATCACCCTTAACCATTGTTGACAGTAGACTGTATGCCATATGATTGGCTTCAATATGGAAAACACTGTCACCAAATGAATCGCCCGCTTCCCCTCGCCTCCATGGTCTGCACTTACCAGCTCTACCTCCTCAATCGCCACCTGTTCATCGACCTCCCGGAAGGTCGCACCTTGGTCGATACCGGGGCGCCCTTCAGCTCCTCGACCACCGGTCGCCTCACTTGGCAGAACCAGAACCACGGGGTGAACAAGGGGGGCTACTTCGGCTTCACGTTCGACCAGCTTTCGGCCGAGATCGGCGTCCAGGTCGACGCCCTGCTGGGGATGGACTATCTGGCCCAGACGACCCTGCTGTTCGACGTCACCCACCGCACGCTGACGGCCGGCGACGAGATGCCGGCCGGCTTCGTGGCGCGTCCCTATGAGCTGGCCCCGATGTCCGATATTCCCCTCTTCACGGTGACGCTCAACGGCCAGCCAGCCCGCGTGCTCTGGGATACGGGCGCCCAGTACGGCTACGTCACCGACGGGAAGTTCCTCGCGGGCGCGGAACCGCTGCCGGGCTTCCGCGACTTCAGTCCGCTCTTCGGCGACATCGACCTGCCCCGCTCCGCGACCGTCCCGTTCACGCTGGCCGACCACGACCTGCTCGAGCGTTGCGGCGAAGCCCCCGAGGTGCTGGGCGGCGGCGTCTCCCCGGTGCCGATGCGCCCCTTCCTCCGCGCGCTCGACATCGACGCGATCCTCGGACCTTCCTGGATGCCCCGCGTCAAGGTTTGGCTCAACCCGCTCGACCAGACGTTCGCCCTGGCGGTCTGACCGGAGGTCGGCGCCGACAAAAAGCCCCGGCTCGCCTCGCGGCGGCCGGGGCTTTCGCTTCGCGGGAACGGCTTACTTCTTCGCGGCGGCCTTGGGGGCGCCGGGCGAATAGAAGCGGTTCATGCGGTCGAGGATCGCGTTCACGGCGGCCGCGCGGTCGATCACGCCGTTGTGGCGCCAGACGATTTCGCCGCCCGGGGCCACCAGGACGGTGTGCGGGATCGGGCCGGGCATCTCCTTGTCGAGCGCGGCGGCCAGGTCGTCGCCGCTGCCGGCGAAGAGGTAATGGTTGGTGGCACGGCCCTCCTTCTTGACGCTGTTCTCGACCTTCTTGCTCATGCCCGCGGCCTGCTTGAAGAGGAAGGCCTCGGCCTTGGGCTGCTCGGACGGCTTATCCAGGCTGATGGTCACGAGTTCGAAGTCGCGCATGTCGAACTGGCGCGAGATCCCGACCAGGTCCGGGAACTCCTGCTTGCAGGGGGCGCACCAGGTGGCCCAGACGTTGATCAGGCGGTACTTGTTGGTGGGGTTCGCGCGGAGCTTGGCGATGTCGGCGGCCTTGATTTCCTCGACGACCACGGGGGTCTTGGCCCAGGACTCATGCTTGGCGTCGTGCAGGGCCTTCTTCTCGCGCCACTTGGTGGAGCAGCCCATGGGCTTGGTCAGTTCCAGGGCGACGGGCTTGCCGGCGAGGATGGCGTCCACGGCGTTCTGGCAGTCCTTGGACTTGACGGTGCTGTCGTCGTAGAAGCGGGAGTCGTCGAAACGGCCCTGGTAGCGGAGCTTCAGGTTCTTGTCGAAGACGAAGACGTGCGGGGTCGCGAGGCAGCCGTAGGCGCGGGCCACGGCCTGGGTGTCGCCGTCGTAGAGGTAGTCGAACGTCCACTTGTTCTTCTCGGCGTAGGGCTTCATCTCGGCGTAGGAGTCGCCGAACTCGCCGTAGCCGAGTTCGTCCTTGCTGAGGCCATCCGGGTGGTTCGGGTTGATCGCGACGAGCTTCACGCCCTTGCCCTTGTATTCTTCGTAGAACTTCTGGAGGCGGCGCTCGATGCTGTGCGAGGTCGGGCAGTGGTTGGAGGTGAAGAGGACGACGAGGGCCTCGCCGCCGGTGTACTCGGCGAGCTTGTGCTTCTTGCCGTCGGTGCCGAGGAGCTCGAAATCCGGGGCGGCGTCGCCGCTCTTGAGCGTGCGCATGTCGGGCGGGTTGCCGTTGACGAGGCCGGGGGCGTCGGCGGCGCGGACGCCGACGACGGCGGCCAGGACGGCGAGGAGGGACAGAAGTCGCTTCATAGGGTTGGTGGGGTTGAGGGTTAGAGTCCCCAAATCCCTTGGTGTTCCAATCCGAAAATGGTCAGAGAGCCCGGAACGGCCGCCCAAGGTCCTCGGAGGCCCCGTCGGCGCAGTCCACCAACTTCAATCCCCCGCCCTGGATGTAAAACACGGCCAACTGACGGTAACGCCGACCATATTCAACCGCCCCGGGCAACCCGATGGGCACGCCCCAGCCGGGCTCGAGATGGACCCCATCCGCCGAACCGCCGGTGATGCGATGCAGACGATACCCCGCGGCGCGCAGTTCGGACTCAAGAGCCTCGTCGGCGGCACGGTTGAGTTCCATGGTCGTCGGCAATCCGTCCGGATCGTAAGCCGTGATGATCGCGAAATCCGCCGGCCAGTCCGCCGGCAAAGGCGCGGAGCGGAAGACGGCCTGCTGGAAGAGCGCTCGCTGCTCGGAAGTCATGGGGATGAACAGGACAGGGCGACCGCGGCCGCCTTGTCTGACGGAGAAAACGCCTCGTTTACTTCTGGGCGATGAGCTGGAGCTCCTGGATCGCCCAAGGCTGGTTCTTGGTGACGTCCGTGAGCGTGATCTTCACGAACTTGGTCTCCTTGGCGCCGAAATAAGCCTCGGACAGCGCGTAGAGACCATGGCTGGTGCCGAGCGGGAACCACTTCACGCCGTCGACCGAACCCTCGACCTTGAAGTTCTTGGGGAAGGCGCTGGGCCGACCGGCGGCGTCGAGGCGCACGCCGGCGATCCGACGCGCGGCCGGGAGCTCGACCTGATACCACATGCCGGCCTTCTGCGGAGCCTTGGTCTCCCAGCGGGTCTTGCCGTCCGCGTCGCACCCCTGGCCGGCGATCCCGGCCTCGTCGCTGGCCGAGACCTTCCAGTCCTTGGCGGCGGGGACGATCGGCGGCAATGCGGCCTGCAGCGTCTCATGGGTCCATGGCGCAGTGACGCCCTTCACTTCCTGGCGGATGCGCGCGACGTCCTTGGCGAAGATCACGGCGCCCTTGTTGCCGAAGGCGTTGCGCACATAGGAGGAAACCGCGGCGATCCACTCGTCGTCGTTCATCGGCATCGGGACCATCTGGGCATCGTAGTTCTTGCCGCCGATGGGGCCGGCCATGCCATTGAGGAGGACGCGCACGATGCCGTCGCGATGGCCGCGCACCGTGGCGGAGTTGCCGAGGGGCGGCGCGAGGGTCGTGCCGGGCTTCATGCCCTCCATGGCCATGCCCTTGCCGTCGTAGCCGTGGCAGGAGAAGCAGAGTTCGCGGTAGATCGCCTGCCCCTTCGCGAGGAGCTTGTTCTCGTCGCCGGTGTACTCGCGGCCGCCGATCTGGTCGGTCCCGGTCAGGATCACGGCACCGAGTTCCTTCACGCCCTTGGAAGGCGAAGCCAACATCGCCGCTTGGGCGAACTTGGCGTGATCGGGCCAGGCCTTGGCCTCGCCAGTGCCGAGGTACTTCGCCGTCATCATGGCCTGCAGGACCACGGTGGGCTCGCGGTCGGAGCCGAGTTTGCGGAAGTCATCCAGGAGCGACTTGTCCCCGGCCTTGACGAGGCTTTCGCCGGCGCGGAGGGCCTGGGCCCGCAGGCGGGCGTCGGGGGAGGTCAGGAAGGCGCGGACGACCGAGGCTTCCAGCGCGCCGAGGCCTTCGAGGGTCCAGAGGGCGTGGATTTGGCCCAGCGGCTCCTTCCCGCGCAGGGCGAGCTCGGTGAGCGCGGGCACGACGGACTTGTCCCCCTTGAGGACCAGGAGCTTCTGCGCGGTGTCGCGCCACCAGCCGTTCGGGTGGGAGAGATGCGCGACCAGTTGGGCCGGGGTCTCGTCGAGCATGCGCGGCTGCGGACCAGGCTGGAAATCCTTGTGGACGAGGCGCCAGATGCGGCCGTAGCCAAAGACCTTGTCCATCGAGTACTGCTGCACGACCTTGCGGAGGTAGCTGCCTTCCTTGACCCAGTTCCCTTCCTGGATGATGCCGCGGTACATGTCCACGAGGTAGAGGCAACCGTCCGGTCCGTTGACCATATTGACGATGCGGAAGTTCGGGTCGCTGGACCGGATGAACTCGGACTTGGCGTAGGGGTTCTCGAGCCGGGTGATGCCGTCGACGACGGAGACCTTGGCGCGGCGGACCAGCCGGCCCACCGGCTCGGAGATCAGGACGTCGCCGCGGAGGTCGGCGGGCAAGCGGTCGCCCCGGACGACCTCCTGACCGCACGAGGCAGTGAAATGGTTCAGGGTCTTGTCGGGTCGCGTGCGCCCGGCCCCGCCCTGGTGGTCGGCCAGGCCGATCTTGGGCCAGACCTGCATGAAGTCCTCGGGGTACTGGCCCTTGAGGTCGTAGGCGCCGTAGAGGATCGGGGTCTGGAAATGCCAGAGGCCTTTCTCGCCCCCGGCGTTGGACCACCAGATCTTGCCGAGGTCATCCTGGGCCAGGCCCCACTGGCCACCGCCGTTCGGGATGGTCTCCTTGAGCGGCTCCTTCGCCCCGTTCCAGCGGAGGCGGTAGGCGTTGTAGGTCTGGTAGAGCCAGTTATCCATGGTCCAGATCAGGCCGCTCTGCTGGTGCTCGAGGTTGCCGTTCTTGGGACCGCCCACGAACCACGGCGCCTTGGTGTCGGCGATGCCGTCGCCGTCGGTGTCGCGGTAGACGAAGATGTCGAGCGTGTCGGTCTCGTTGATCAGCACCCGGTCGTCGAGCGGCAGCACCATGCGCGGCAACCGCATCTTGTCGCGGAAGAGGACGTGCCTGTCGAATTTGCCGTCGCGCTGCGTGCTCTCGTGGCGCGAGACGACGCCGAGCGGGTCATGCTCGTTCTTGCCGTCGATGTCCTGCATGTAGGTGCGCAGTTCGGCGATGTACATGCGGCCGTTGCCATCGAAGGTCAGGTTGGCCGGCTCGCGGAGGCCATCGCGCTCGCTGAGCACGAGCTCGAGGCGGTACCCCTCGGGGAGTTCGATGGTCTTGAGCTCCTCCTCCGGACTCAGCGCCTTGACCGGAGGCTGCGGCGTGAAGTCGGGCACATAAGGCTTGTCCTCCGCGGCATAGGCGGCGATGGAGACCAGGAGGGCGGGCAAGACGGGGCGCATGGGGGGCTTCAGAAAACTCCCATATTGACGGGGATTTTCAAGCCGCTTCCCGGGACGGGGACGGAAACGTTTTGCCACGGGACGACGCCCCGGCTTCCTGCCTCCATGCGCACCCTACTGCTCAGCTTGCTCCTGGCCGCCCCAATGGTCGCCACCGCCGGCAAGCCCAACCTCATCGTCATCCTCGCCGACGACCTCGGGTATGGGGACCTCGGCTGCTACGGCCATCCCACGATCCGGACGCCACATCTGGATAGGATGGCCGCCGAAGGCTTGCGGTTCACGCAATTCTACTCGGCCGCGGAGGTCTGCACACCCAGCCGGGCCGCGCTACTGACCGGACGCTACCCGGTCCGCTCGGGCATGGCCCATGACCAGTTCCGCGTACTCCGCGCGACTTCGACCGGCGGCCTACCGGCGGCGGAGATCACCTTGGCCGAACACCTCAAGGCCGCGGGCTACGCCACCGGCATCATCGGCAAGTGGCACCTCGGCGCCTGGGCGAACGACCGGCCGCAACACCACCCGCTCGACCACGGCTTCGATTTCCACTTCGGGCTGATGCATTCGAACGACATGAACCCATCCGACAAGCCGAAGCCGAAGAAGGCCAACGCCCTGGTCGCACAGGATCCGGAATGGTGGAACGCCGCCCTCTACCGTGGACGCGAACTCCTGGAACCGCGCACGGACCAGACGCGGCTAACCCGTCGCTACGCCGAGGAAGCCGTGAAGTTCATCGCTGCCCACAAGGACCGGCCATTCTTCCTCTACCTCCCCCATACCTTCCCGCACACGCCCTTGTTCGCCTCGGAGCGCTTCAAAGGCTCCAGCGCCCGCGGCATCTACGGCGATGTCGTCGGCGAACTCGACGAGAGCGTCGGCGCCGTGCTGCAAGCCCTGCGCGACCAGGGGGTCGCCGAAAACACGCTGGTGGTCTTCACCAGCGACAATGGTCCGTGGACTTGGATGGGCGCCGAGACGGGCGGCAGCGCCGGGCTGCTGCGCGACGGCAAGGGCAGCACCTGGGAAGGCGGCATGCGGGTGCCGGGGATCGCCTGGTGGCCCGGCCGAATCAAACCCGGGGTGACGAACCAGGTGGCTTCCACCTTGGACCTGTTTCCGACCTTCTCCCGGCTCGCCGGGGTGGAGCTCCCGGCCGGTCGGACGATGGATGGGGCCGACCTATCCGCGATCTTGCTCGAGTCCAAGCCGCTGGAGCGCGAGGTTTTCTGCTACTACCGCGGCACGAGGCTCTTCGCGGCCCGACTGGGACCATGGAAAGCTCATTTCCAGACCCAAGGCTCCTACGGCGACCCGAAGGTCCTGACGCACGAACCTCCCCTGCTCTTCAACCTCGATGTCGATCCTTCGGAGTCCCAAGATGTCGCCGCCCAGTACCCCGAGCAGCTTGCACGTATCGCCACCGCGGTGGAGCGGCACCGCGCGAAGCTGACCGTCGCCCCTTCCCAACTGATCGAGACAACGGCCAAGTGACCGTCGACTGGCTCAAGGCCCGCGTTTAGGCATGATATCCGCGGACGGGTCCGACTCCGGGCCGCGATCCACCCTGCTTTGGGCGGGACGACCGGCGGCGAGTTCACGGAGCGACCGCAGCTCCCGCTTGGCTTGCTCGCGCTCGGCATAGGCACGCGCCAAGGCTGCATCCTGAGCGAAGTAAGCCGGGCGTTGACGCAACTCGTCCCAACGATGGTACCAATAGTCGGCCTGGGCCATCGAAGCACGCTCATGCTCCAGCCGGGCGACCCGAGCTCGGAGGCCATCATTGTCGCGGCGTAAGGCACGACACAGCAAGCGAGCTTCGCGGAGACGCCGCCAAGCCCAAAGATCGGACTGAAGGAACCGACTCCATAGACGTCGCAGATTGCGCATATGCAAAGAGAGGTAACTGTCAGGGTACGGAGCAACAAGCCGCCGTGCGCCATAGTTTACCTCAGGCTATAATAGGGGGATAGACCCAGGCAGCACTTACTCGGCGATCTTCTTGTCCACAAGGAAACGCCACTCCCAACCGCCCGACCACTCGTGCTTCGCCGGCTCGCCCGGCTTACCCTTGGTGACCTTCAGCCCGGACTTGGAACGGTAGGCCGCCCGGAGCCGGTCGCCGACGATCTGCACCACGAAGAAACCGATGTCGGTGTGGCCATCGTTGATGCAATCCCACTTCTTGGCTTCGCCGGCGGGAGCCCACGCCTTCACACCGGTCCCGGTATGGCCGTAGAGGTAGAGGACGATGTTGTAGTCCTTGGCCACCGCATACGCCGCCGCCCAATCCTCCGGGTGCCACCAGTCGGTATCGAAGCCGCAATGGCTCATGAGCACCACGGGGCGGCGCGACTTGCCCACGTGGGTCGCGAGGTCCGTGCGCAGGAAGGCGAGGGCCGACTGCGGGTCGTGCCAAACACGGTTGTACTTGATGGCGGCGTGCTGGGTGTCGGCGGGATAGAGGCCGAGCTGCACGAAATGGACGTCGTCCCAATCCCAGGACGTGTGCAGGCCGTTCGCCGAAAGGTTGGTCAGGACGCCCTTCGACTGGCGCAGGCGGTTGCGGGCGATGAGCTCGGCTTGGAGGCTGAAGCCGCTCTTCTCCTTGCCGACCGGCGGACCGTCGTGGTTGCCCCAGCATTCCATGGTCGGGTAGGCCAGCCGGGCCTCCCCCGGGAAGACGCCGAAGTCCGCGGCGTAGAGCGCGAACTGTTCCCGACCGATGACGCGGCCGGCGACCTTGGTGTCACCGTTGTCGATCAGGTCGCCGAGGGACAGCACCGCCCGAGGCCGGGCGATCGGGCCGCCGCCCAGCTTGGCCGGCCACTCGACCTTCGCGATGCCGTTCATCTCCGCGATGGTCGTGGCGTTGAGGTCGTTGTGGTGCCCCTGCGGATGGTCCACCTGCCGGTAATGCGGATCGGAGGTCGAGAGGAAGGTGACGTCGCGCGCGGGCTTGTCCGCGGCGGCGAGGCCGGCGAAGGCGAACCCGAGGAGGCAGAGGAGGCGCATGGAGGAAGGCTAGCGCCGAGGAAACGCCCGCAAAGCCCCAAATCAGGCGAACAACGCCGTCACCGGCTTGGCCTTGTTGCCGACCTGCATCGGACGACCGGCCGGCGTGATGATGTCCGTCTGCACGGGCAGACCGGCGGCGTGCGCGATGGTGGCATGGAGCGAACCGGGCGACACGCCCTCGCCATCGGGGGCGTAGCCTTTGGCGTCGCTGGCGCCGTGCACGTAGCCGCGCTTGACGCCGCCCCCGGCCAGGACGGTGGAGAAGACCAGCGGGTGGTGGCCACGGCCGCCGCCGGAGAAGTCGGGTTTGCGGCCGAACTCGGTGGCGACGACCACCAAGGTGGAGTCGAGCAGACCCTTGGCCTCGAGGTCCTGGATCAGGGCCGCGTAGCCGCGGTCGAACTCGGCGCCGACATCCTTCATGCGGGTGTCGAGCGTGGCGTGCATATCCCAGCCGCCATGGGAGACCTCGACGAAACGTACGCCGTGCTCGACGAGTCGGCGGGCCAGCAGGCAGCCCTGGCCGAACTTGGAGGTGCCGAACCGGGCCTTGGTCGCGGCGGACTCGGCCGTGAGGTCGAAGGCCGCCAGATCCTTGCTCTTCATGAGCTGGAACGTGGACTCGTAGAATTCGTTGTAGGCCTTGACGTTCTCGTCGGTGGGCGCGCCGGCGAAGCCGCCGTTGAGCTGGGCGAGCAGGTCGAGCCGTCGGGACTGGGTGTCGGCGTCGGCGAGCCCCTTGATGTTCTGGAGGCCGTCGTTCGGCGAGAGGATCGGCAGCGGGGAATAGGCGGCGGGGAACCAGCCGTTGCCGTGATTGGACGGACGGCCGACGCAAACGGTCGACGGCAGGGTCTTGCTGCTCGCGCCCAGGAAGTGCTGGGCCCAGGCCCCCAACATCGGGTGCTGCACGGTGCCGCGCTGCTCGAAGCCGGTGCGCATGAGGTAGGAGGCCGAGGCGTGCACGCCGACCTTGGCGGTCATGTTGCGGATCACGGCCAGGCGACCGGCGACCTTGGCGGTCTCCGGCAGGTAGTCGGTCAGCTGGAAGCCGGCCTTGGTGGAGATTGTCGCGCCGGGCCCCTTGCTGCCCCCTTCCTTGGGGTCGAAGGTGTCGATGTGCGACATCCCGCCGGCGAGCTGGATGAAGATCACGCGCTTGGCCTTGCCGAAGCCCGGCAGGCCGGCGTTGGGCGCGGAGCCGGGGGCGGCGTCGGCCGCGGCCGCGAGCTGGTTGAAGAACGGCAGGACAGACAGGCCGAAGGAGACCTTGGCGCAACGTTCGATGAACGAGCGGCGGGCGAGCGGGTCGCGGAGCTGGTCGGAGGGGAGGTTTCGGCTCATGGGAGGAAGAGGAATTCGCGGGTGTTCGCCAGGACCCAGGCGAGGTCGGCGGGCGTCAGGCCGCCGGCCATCGCCTTGACGGCCTTGGCCGACTCGTCGGGGCGGGGATGACGCGAGAGGAAGGAGAGGTAGAGCGAGTCGACCTGGGCCTCCCGGCTGGACGCGACGGCCGCGGTGGCGACGGCCGTGGCCTTGGGGTCCGACACGGTGCGCCCGACGGCGCCGTTCATCATCTGCAGCACCTGCGGCACGCTCCCGTCAAAGGTCGCCGAATCGGCGAGGAGCCGGTCCCCTTGGCCGAAGACGCGGAGGAAGTGGTTCTCCGGCGAGGGCTGCGGCAGCTCGCTCGAACGGGCCAGCAGCAGGCCGTGCCGGCTCTGCGGCTTCTCCCCGTCATAACCGGAGGCGAGTCCGGCCATGCTGCCGCCGGCGGCCTTCTTGCCGCCGTTGCCGCCCTTCAGGAGCCCGGCCTCCTTGATCGTATCGTAGACGCGGTGCACCGCCACGGCCGTGATCGGCCCCTTCGGCAAGGCCATCAGCTTCATGTCATCGCCGCGGCGCAGGAGCACGTTATCGACGGAGGCGCCGACGGAGGCGACGACCAGGCTGTCCCACGCCTGCTCGGCGGTGAAGCGACGGACGACCGGCCCGCTGAACAGGTACGGGCCTTTGCCGAGGTCGGGCGTGGGGTTGGCGACGGCCTGGTAGGTGCGGGAATTGTAGATCACGCGCTGGAACTCGCGCAGGTCGAAGCGGGCGGACTTCATGACCGTGGTCAGGTGGGCGAGCAGCTCGGGGCTGAACGCCTGCGTCAGGTCGTCGACGTCGTTGACCGGCTCGAGCACGGCCAGGCCGAGGTTCTTCTTCCAGAGGCGGTTGGCGATGTTGGTGGCGAAGCGCGGGTTCTGCGGGCTGGTCAGCCAGCCGGCGAAACCATCGCGCAGCTGGGCGGGCGACTTGGCGCCCAACTGGTAGATCGGCAGGCCGGCGTCGGCCTTGTCCCAGGTGATGAGCACGGGGCTCACGGGCGACCCGGGCTTGGCGTCCTTGTACTTGTAGTCCTTGGGGAAGGTGAGCTTCTGCGCGGCGGTGTCCTCGAGGCGGTAGGCGTTGACGTCGCCGATGCGCTTGACGACGGCCTTGGGGAGCGAGTCGTCCTTGCCCACGGTCCGGCGGATCTGCGCGAGCATCGACTCATCCTTCTGGTCGGTGG
>Ga0255083_1000221_pt1 | contig 14369 bp, 17 predicted proteins | sample Colum_Colum_RepC_FD_188460 | JGI IMG/M metagenome (GOLD analysis project Ga0255083, IMG submission 188460) | Freshwater microbial communities from Columbia River, Oregon, United States - Colum_Colum_RepC_8h | ecosystem: Environmental > Aquatic > Freshwater > River | place: USA: Oregon...
GCGCCATCCACGATGCCTTGGTTGCGGTTTGATTTGGGGCAAAAGCAAGTCCATGTTCTGCGCGCAACATCATGCAATCGACGATTGTGCGAAGGTCTTGCCACCCGAGCGATGGCCCGATGGGTTCTCCAGTAGTGGCGTCCCACATGACAGTGCTCGCTCGTTGGTTCGCCACTCCGACAGCAGTGACTGGCGAACTGGCGGCGCTGAGAAGCTGCTCGCATGCGTCGAGTGTGGACTTCCACATTGTCATCGCGTCGAACTCCACGTGGCCTGGCGCTGGTGACGAAGGCGCACAATGTCGGTACGCGTGGGCCGTGATGTGTCCGCCCTCGTCGACGAGAGCGGCACGCAACCCGGTCGTACCGATATCGATTACAAGAATGGTCATGCCCGTGTCCTCAAGTCGTGCCACTTACGAAGGGTTCTTCATGTGGGGAGCATTTCGTTGGACGATGCTGCCGAGCAACGCACCGACCACTGATGCAAACAGCGCAAGGGTCAACGACGACACCACGCGAGACCAGCGCACATCGTCGCCGACGGCGAGTTTGACCAAGACGATTGCTGCTTGCACCGCGATGAAAGTTCCGGTCGAAGCAACCATGCCGTGGGTGTATGGGCTTCCGACGTTCTGTCTGCTGGCGGCAACACCGGCTCCGATGATGAACCCGAACAGGGCAATGAGCGAAAGAAGTACAGGCCATGACGACGATGCCGGTTCATCATCCAGCAGAAACCGCGCAACCAACGTGGGCGGCACAGAAAACAGCAGAGTGACCGAGGCGCCTTGGCGAAGCGCCAGTCGGTCGAGGTTCGAAGGTTGCTCGTTCACAGTCCAAGTTTCCCGGGGTTGAGAATTCCATTCGGATCGAGGGCCGACTTGATAGCGCGAAGCACGACCATTTCACTTCCGAGGGCTTCCTCCATGAATCGTGACCGATTCAGGCCGACGCCGTGATGGTGAGACAAGTTCGCACCTGCACCTAGCGCAGCGCGTTGACCTGCGTCCCAGAGCGCCCCATATGTCGCATCAAACGATTCAACGCCAGGCGTGGCAGCGAACGTGAAGTACAGACATGCGCCGTCGATGTAGCTATGTGAGAGGTGGCAGCTTGCGAGACGGCAACCCGACACCGATTCGAACGCCGCAATAACGTCGCGGCGTACGTTTCGGAGACGCGACCACGGAGCTGCCACTTCCATCGTGTCGATGACGAAGCCCTTCTTGGTGAGTGCTTGCAGGCCACTCGTGTCGTTGCGGTGAGACAGCCAATTGGCCACCAACTTGTCGTCTTCGCGTCGTGCGGACAACGAGGCGAATTCTTGCTCGACGAGACGCTCCGTGGCAGCGACCATCTCCTCGTGGGCCTCATCGAGTACCAGAAGGAATGAACGTGAGCCGTCGCCACCGTGAGAGCGTTGCGACTCCTTTTCGTCATATAAGCGAAGTACCGCAGGTGTCGCTCCGGCTCGAATGATTCGTCGACACGCTTCCATTCCGTCATCGAAGGAATCAAAACTCCATGCGCTGCGCCACTGGTGCTCGTGGCGCGGATGAGCACGGAGCCACGCCCGAGTGACAACACCGAGTGTTCCCTCACTTCCGATGAAGACGCTCGCTCGATCTGGTCCGTCGGCACCAGCCGGAGCATCGCTTGTGCGCACGACGGTTCCATCAGCGAGCACCACTTCGAGAGCTACGACCATGTCGTCAATCTTTCCGTGGCGTGTTGAGTACTGGCCAGCTCCGCGGCATGCGATCCAACCACCCACGGTTGAAATGTCGAACGATTGTGGAAAATGTCCGATGGTCAGTCCGTAGGGCTGAAGGTGTGCCTCAAGGTCGGGACCGAACGTGCCGGGCAAAACTTCGACCACACCAGAAATTTCGTCGACACTCACGACACCTTGCATTGCGCACATGTCCAGGACCACGCCGCCCTTGATTGGTATCGAACCACCGCTCACTCCACTTCGTCCTGCTGCAGTCGTCACTGGAACGCGCTGCTCGTTGCACAGCTGAATGACACGGCGCACCTCATCGGTATGCGTCGGTCGACAGACAATCGACGCGCGCTGAGTGACCACGCCTTCAAGTGCCCAGTGCATGTCGTGTGGCCACCAATCGCGACTTGCTTCGGTGGTCGTCTCAAGGTCGGTTGCGACGGGGCAGAGAGCGTTCATGTTGTTGAGAAACTCAGGGGAGAGCTGCATGACCTCCGACGACGACACGCGAGCGTTTGCTGCGCCGCCTTGGATGTCTATCGGTGATGTCGGTTCACGATGGTTGCTCATGTGCGGTCTCCCAGGTTTTGACCCGTCGCTGCAGTCGAAGCGATGAACTCGTCTTCGGTCACCATCGCAGCGGCATCCTCGCGAGCGCATGAATCGACGAACGTGCGCACTTCGCGATCAATGTCTGCTTCTGACCAGGAAAGAAGTGGCGCGACTAATCGAGCGGTGTCGGAAGCGGCATTAACAGTGGCGCGTCGATCGAACAGTCGAGCACGTGTGCGCCGCGTCATGATGTCATCAAGTGACAACGCCATTTCGTGAGTGACCGAGTACACAGCTTCTGCCCGAAGGTATGGCAGGCCATCGACGAGTGGTCGCGCCAATTGAGGGTCGTTCTTCGCGATTTCGATGATGCGCCCTGCATCACTGCCATAGCGGTTGTCGAGATGGTCGATTGTCGCATCGGTCAACCAATCGGGGCGCTCGACCGGTCGAAACCCTTCGTGACCCCGCAACTTCAATCGCTTCGTGCGGCAACGCCCTGACGTTCCAAGAAGGCTGTCAACTTCGTCGACTGCGTCTTCGGCCATCTCTCGATACGTAGTCAGTTTGCCGCCGGTCACGGTGACCATGCCATTCGTCGAAGTGGACACACTGTGTCGTCGGCTGAGGTCAGCTGTGCGAGCGGCAGCTTTCGAATCACTGCTGGTGGTGACGAGAGGACGCAGGCCGCTCCAAACGGCTAACACGTCGTCGTGAGTGACATTGGTCGTCACTGATGCATTGAGCGCACGCAACACGTAGTCAATGTCGTCTTTAGTGCACTGCGGCTCGTCGACTGGTCCCTTGTAGTCGGTGTCGGTTGTGCCGATGTATGTGTACTTGTAGGTGCCATCACCGTTTGGTACCCAAGGGACAACAAACAGGCTGCGCTTGTCTTTTGGTACCGGAATTACGACGGCAATGTCATTGCGGACCTTGTGCCAGGGCACGGTCACGTGCACGCCCTTGGCTGGTCGAATAGTCCGGGGGTGACTGCCTTCGTCAAGTTGACGAAGATCATCGGCCCACACACCTGTCGCATTGACGACTGATCGCGCACGCGCGTCAAATGTTTGACCGGTCAGAATGTCGCGCAGTGTCACTGTCGACTCTTTGTCGTGGCGTTTGATGCCTGTCACCTCGATGCGATTTGCCGCGACAGAACCCATGTCGACCGCCGTACGCACGACAGTCAGCGTGAGCCGTGCGTCGTCTGCTTCCGCATCGAAATACAGATATGCAGATGCAAGACGTTCGGCACGCATGGTCGGTAAGTGGGCTTGCGCTGCTTTGCCAGACAAACGTCGGTGAAGTCGGCCTATTCGCCAGCCGCCGGTGATGTCGTACATCCACAGCGCCGAGCCGAGTGCACGAGCGATCTTCTTTGAGATGAGTCCATCTTTCGTGAGAATCGGAATCATGAAGGGGAGCACGCGCACGAGGTGCGGTGCATTGCGACGCAAACGCTTTCTTTCGTGCAGAGCCTCGTACACCAATCGGACGTCGCCCTGTTGCAAATAACGCAACCCACCGTGAATCAACTTGGAGGACTTCGATGATGTGCCCGAAGCGAAGTCGTCTCGTTCAACGAGTGCGGTCACATGGCCGCGGCTGACTGCATCGAGAGCGACGCCGGCACCAGTGATGCCGCCACCGATCACTAATACGTCGAAGGTTGTTTCCTTGAGCCTTTCGATGGCTGCAGCACGGTCGAGCCCGGTGCGAGCGGAGGCACCAGGGGAGGACACGACCTCATGTTAGGGAGGGGGCTTCCGAGAGTCTGGGGCGAGGCATAGAGGTTTTCATCAGTAAATCTGTCCGCAAGAGTTGCAAATTAGCAATTAGTGCAAATAACCTCCTATGCATGCGTAGTCCAGACCAACTCACGGTCGCGTTTCGGAATGCTGGCCTCAAGGTCACCCCGCAGCGACAGCTGCTGTTTCGGCTGTTGCACAACAATTCCGCACATCCCACCGCCGAGTCGTTGTTTGTGGCGGCTAGTGCCGAGATGCCAGGAATATCCCTGCGCACCGTGTACCAGACACTCACCGACCTCACAGATATGGGAGAGCTGCAGTCCATCGACTTCGGTACCGGTGCATCTCATTTCGATCCAAATGTCGCCCATCACCACCATGCGGTGTGCGACTCATGTGGCGCAATCCACGACGTGTACGTCGAGGAAGCGCCACGGCTCACAGGACTTGACGGGTTCTCCGTCGAGCACTCCCACATCGTGTATCGCGGTACGTGTGCCGCGTGTGCATGAGCGTGGGGATCACAACACAAACCCCTTAACGAAAGGACACATCATGGCCGGCCTCAAAGGCACCAAGACCCATGAGAACCTGTTGGAGGCGTTTGCAGGCGAAAGCCAGGCAAACCGTCGCTACCTCTGGTTCGCACAAAAGGCAGACGTCGAGGGTTACCCCGATGCTGCAGCACTCTTCCGTTCAGTTGCTGAAGGCGAGACCGGCCACGCGCATGGTCACCTCGAGTACCTGGCAGAAGTCGGTGACCCCGCAAGTGGAGAGCCAATCGGTGAGACCGAGCTCAACTTCAAGGCGTCGATCGCTGGTGAGACCTACGAGTACACCCAGATGTACCCGGGCTTTGCCAAGACCGCACGCGACGAAGGATTTTCCGAAATCGCCGACTGGTTCGAGACCTTGGCACGCGCCGAGAAGAGCCACGCAGGTCGGTTCCAAGAGGGCCTGAACTCCCTCTGACCCGACTGTTGCGCTCGTCGCGACACGTGTCATTTGACCGGGTGGTCGTCTGGTGACGAACCAGCGACCACCCGAGTCGCGAACAGCACAAAATTTCTGAAGTAACACACATTCACACGCTGAGGAACGAAAACTGATGACAATCACGTATGACCCGAAACATCCGAAATATCTCGACGAGGCTGATGTCCGTGAGGAACTCACTCGGGTGTACGACCTGTGTCACGGGTGTCGTCTGTGCTTCAAGTACTGCACGTCATTTCCCACTCTTTTTTCCTACGTCGACCAACACGATGACCAAGATGCCGGTCGTCTGACACCGGAGCAACAAGACCAAGTCGTCGACGAATGTTTCCAATGCAAGCTCTGCTACATCAAGTGCCCATACATTCCTGAGTTGCACGAATGGGCTCTGGATTTCCCGCGTCTTATGCTGCGCGCTGATGCAATGCGTCGCGCGAACGGTCAAGTGTCGCTTCGCAAGCGTGCGACCACTGAGTTCATGGGGCACACAGATGCGCTCGGCAAAGTGTCAACCACTGCCGCTCCGATAGCCAACGCTGTGCTCGGCGCAAAACCCGGTGGAATCATCCGCAAAGCGGTCGCAGCCACTGCCGGGGTTTCCTCCGTTCGTTTGTTACCTCCGTTTGCCAAGACGCGTTTTTCTACGTGGTTCAAAAAGCGAGTCAAGCCTGTTCTCGCGAAGAAGCAGGGTTCCGTCGCGGTCTTTCCGACGTGCCTCGTCGAATATCAAGAGCCCGGTATCGGCAAAGATCTTGTCCGCGTCTACGAGCGAAACGGTGTCGAGTGCTCGCTCGTCGACGGTGCTGGGTGCTGTGGTGCTCCGTACCTGCACAGCGGCGATCTTGACCAGTTCACTAAGGTCGCGACCAAGCAAGTGAAGGTATTGGCCGACGCGGTACGCGCAGGCAAAGACATTGTCGTACCTCAGCCGACGTGTGGCTACGTGTTGAAGAAGGACTACCTCGACTACGTCGGCGGTCCTGATGCCGAGCTCGTTGCGAAGAACACGTATGACTCGAGCGAATACCTCATCAACTTGCACAAAGCTGAAGGAACTGAGCTCGACACCACGTTCACCGGCCCAGTTCCAGAGACCGTCACGTACCACACACCGTGCCACCTCCGAGCTCAGAACATTGGTCTTCGCAGTCGCGACCTGATGAAGCTGACGGGAGCAAAGATTAAGCTCGTTGATCAGTGCTCTGGTATCGACGGCATGTGGGGGCTCAAGGCAGAGAACGAAAAGTTTGCAATTCCGATTGCAAAGAAACTCGCAGATCAAATCACCGCAGCCAACGGCGACATGGTCACGGGCGATTGTCATTTGGCGAACACGGCGATCACTGAACAGACAGGTTCGAAGCCACTGCACCCGCTTCAGATGGTGGCGCGCGCGTACGGCATCCCCGAAGAGTGACGATTCATTCCATACTCACAACCACAACCACAACCACAACCACAACCACATGAAGGAGACCAACGTGACAACGGCAACCCCCACCGCATCACGCAAGTTGACCCTCGAAGACATCAAAGATGTCCGCGAGTACGAACGAGAGCGGGCAGATTTTCGTGCTCGCATGCTCGAAGTGAAAGCACGGCGTCGCATTGCGCTCGGAACGTTGGTGACTCTGATGTTCGAGAATCGCGACACCATGCGCCTTCAGATCCAGGAGATGATTCGTGTCGAAAAGATCGTCACTGACGAGGGTGTGCTCGAAGAGTTGCATGCCTACAACCCGATGGTTCCAGAGGCCGGTCAGCTGTGTGCAACGTTGTTCATCGAACTCACATCTGACGACATGGTCCGCGAATGGTTGCCGAAACTGGCAGGTATTGAGCGCAGCGTGCTCATCAAGTTGCCAAATGGTGACACGGTCAGAGGTCGCCTCGACGCGCAGCATGAGGCAGGTCTGACGCGAGATGACGTCACTGCGGCAGTGCACTACCTCACGTTCGATTTCTCGCCCGAACAAGTTGAGGAGTTTGCGACCGGTGATGTCCAGGTGCGGATCGACCTTCCGACCTACCTCGAGGCCACCGAGTTGCTTCCCGCCACCAAGGACGAGTTACTCACGGATTTGCGGGTCTAACCTCATAATCCGTCTGAATTTGGCCGGATTGAGGCCCCATGGGTCGTAGCTCGCAGATTGCAAACTGTGACCTATGACACCTACTATCTCGTTCTAAGGGGCCCTCGTACGTCGCATGAGGGAGCGGGCCTTGGCATCGACGGGGGAGTAGCGATGTCAATAGCAGACATCACATGGCGGTTGCGCGGGGCCTGTCACGGGCTTGATCCGGCCATCTTTTTTCCAGATGAAGAGGACGAGGCAGAGATTGCCAAGGAAATCTGCGCGGAATGCGATGTGCGAATCGCCTGCCTCGAGTACGCCCTCGCCAGTCGCGAGCGAGACGGAGTCTGGGGCGGAGCCACCGAGCGAGAGCGTCGCAGAATCATTCGTCAGCGCCGCCGCTCGGCGTAGATACTAATTGGCGTAGAAACGCGCACACTCTCCGACATCTCTGGGTTTCCCGGCTGGCCGCGACTCATTGACGACCTACTCGAGGGTCATGACATGGACGACGCTGTTGCTTCGGCGGCGACCCGTAAGTTGTTGTCTGGAGACACAAGTACAACGCACATCGCCGCCTTTCTTGTCGCGTTACGTGCGAAGGGTGAATCTGCTGTTGAGCTTGCTGCAATGTTGCGAGCGGTGCGTGAAGCAAGTCGGCGCGTCGAACTGAACGCACAGCTTTCTGCTCGGGCAATCGACATTGTCGGAACCGGTGGTGACAAGAGCAACTCAGTGAACATCTCGACGATGACGTCGATTGTCGTCGCTGCGTGTGGTGTTCCCGTGTGCAAACACGGGAACAGAGCGTCTTCTTCGCAGTGTGGAACAGCCGACGTTCTTGAACAACTCGGCGTGACAATCGAGTTGAGCCCCGAAGGTGTCGCACAGTGTCTCGAACGAGCGGGCATCGCCTTTTGTCTCGCACCCGCGTTTCATCCTGCGTTCCGACATGTCGGACCTACGCGGCGCGAACTCGGAGTGCCGACGGTCTTCAATATTCTTGGACCCCTCGCGAACCCGGCTCCGATCGAGCGCATGCTCGTTGGCGTCGCACATCAGTCGATGATGTCGGTGATGGCAACTGCGCTTGAATCGCGCGGAGTCACACGTGCATGGTTGGTACACGGACATGGCGGTCTCGATGAGCTGTCTCTGTCGGGCCCGAATACGGTGATCGATTTACGCGACGGCAAGGTCACCACTCATGTAATTGATGCGGTCGATGCCGGACTTTCACGGGCGAGTATCGAGGAGTTGCGCGGTGGTGATGCCGCATTTAACGCCGGTGTCGTTCGAGCGCTGCTTGATGGTGAGCATGGCGCAGTGCGCGATGTTGTCTTGTTGAACTCCGCAGCCGCTTTGCTGGTGGCCGGTGAGGCACCAGACATGGTGCAAGGTGTGCAAATGGCACGAGATGCGATTGACAGCGGAGCCGCTTCACGCGTATTGGAGATGTTCGTAAACGACAGCGCGGCCGCAGCTGCGAATGTGACACGCTGACTGTCATGATTCGCGTGCCGGCCACCTCCGCGAACCTCGGTCCTGGGTTCGACGCGCTCGGCTTGGCGGTCACGTGTTACGCCGACGTCGGTCTTGTCGGCTCAGCGGATCAGCCAGACGATGCCGAGGTGTGTGGTGCTCGCCATCCGGCGCACATCGCATTCATTCGAGCCGGTGGAGCCGGGGACATCTGGGTCCGCAACTCGATCCCCATGGGTCGCGGCATGGGTTTTAGTGGCGCGGTTCGTGTGGGCGGAATCCTCGCTGCGTTTTCGCAGCGATCCGAAGAGATCGACCGACATGCACTCATGCAGGCCGTCGAAATTGGAACCGAATTGGAAGGTCATGCCGACAATGTCGCAGCATCTGCGATGGGTGGAATCATCGCCACCTCAGGAGGCGTCGTGGTCCGCGTTCCGAGTCCACTTCGACCCGCGGTCGTGATGTGGGTTCCGTCATTTACGACCAGCACCAATGAGTCACGCTCCACGTTGCCAGCGAGTGTGTCGTTCGCAGACGCTGTGTTCAATGTGGGACGAACCGCCGTGCTGGTCGCAGCCTTCGCGGCAGGAGACATATCGGCCCTTCGCACGGCAACCGAGGATCGACTTCATCAAGATCGACGATTAGAGAATGCGCCGGCATCGCGAGCCGCATTGACCGCGGGTCTAGCCGCTAACGCTTGGTGTGGCTGGTTGTCGGGGTCGGGTCCGACCGTTGCTTTGTTGTGCGATGCGGCAGAAGCTGAAGGGCTGAGCCAGCGACTTCCCGCAGAGGGTCACGTCAAGGTGCTCGAGCTGGATACACACGGTGCCCACCGCATTTAACACGGTGCCCACCGCAATAGAAACAGTGGTGGAGTCGCCGAACCTCCGATCTGTGTGACACCCCGTTGCCACAGTGTGGTCATGGACATCTCCCGCGAACCACTCATCATTAGTTGCGACACGTGTGTCATGGCGGCCACATCGGCATGCGACGACTGCATGATGAACTGTCTCATCGACACGCGTCACGACGGAGCGGTCGTCCTTGATTTCGAGGAGCAGAAAGCCGTGAGGTTGCTCGCAAAGGCTGGTTTGGTGCCTACGCTTCGGCACCGTGCCACCGGCTGACCAGTATTGGAGCGAACTTCGCTCGCTTGCGCTCGAGAGCGGGCTGCACGCAGTTGCCGTTACGTCAGCCGAGCCGTTGCAGCGGGCGCGAGAGCAGATCGAGGACCGTCTGGCGCGTGAACTTGTCAATGGGATGCAGTTCACATTTCGAAATCCGCTAAGAAGCACCACTCCAACCGCGTCTGTCGAAGGTGCGCGATCAATCATCGTCGCGGCCCGAAGTTACGACTTGCGTGACGTCATCGACACGGATGAACCGTCGAAGTATCCAGCAAAGGTCGCACGCTATGTGTGGCACGACCACAATGCCGAGTTGAAAAAGTCACTCGAAGTGGTCAAGAAGAAATTGAAGTCTGACGGTCATCGTGCGGTGGTATTCGCCGACGACAACTCAGTCGTCGACAGAGAAGTTGCGTGGCGTTCCGGGCTCGGTTGGTTCGGCAAGAACGCAAACATCTTGCTGCCAGGTGCGGGCAGCTACTTCGTCCTCGGTTGCATCGTCACGACCGCCGATCTTCCGGTCGGATCTCCACTCGATGACGGATGCGGTCCGTGTGTCAGATGTCTGTCGTCGTGTCCCACCGAGGCAATCGTCTCGCCGGGCGTAATCGATGCCAACAGGTGTCTGTCGTGGCTGTTGCAGAAACCAGGGGTGTTTCCTCGTGAGCATCGCGAGGCATTGGCCGATCGCATTTACGGTTGCGATGAGTGTCAGAGCACCTGTCCGCCGACGCAGCGCTCCGTCGTCGCAGGAGAGGTGCCCGTGACGCTCACGTCGCGTCACCGACGACATTTAGATGCCCTCTGGATGCTCGAGGTCACCGATGTTGAACTGCTTGACGCTTGCGACCCTTGGTATATCCATGAACGCAACCCTCTCTGGCTGCGTCGCAATGCATTGGTAATTCTTGGCAACATTGGCGATCCGTCAGATGCAGAGGTGCGGCGTGTGCTTGATTCAATGTTGCGTTCTGCTGAAGCGGTATTGCGGTCACATGCCGTGTGGGCATGTGCCAAGCTCGGATTGACGGACATGCTGACCATTGTCGATGCCGATCCAGATGAGATGGTGCAAAATGAGTTGGCTCATCTGCCAACCTGTCGGGACGACCTATGAAGCATTTGCTCGTCACGAATGACTTTCCTCCAAAAATCGGCGGCATTCAATCGCTGCTGTGGGAGTGGTGGCGTCGGCTTCCACCCGAGTCATTTGCCGTGCTCACCAGTCCTTATGCCGGCACGAAGGAATTCGACGCTGCCCAGTCGTTCCGCATTGAGCGCACGCGCGAGCCTGTTTTGTTGCCACACCCCTGGATGGTCAACAAGGTGAACGCTCTCGCTGCCGAAGTCGGAGCAGACCTCGTGGTTATTGATCCGGCAATGCCCCTCGGGCTCATCGGGCCGTCACTTAAAGTGCCGTACGCGGTGGTGTTGCACGGTGCGGAAGTGACTGTGCCTGGTCGGTTGCCTGTGTCGAAGCAATTGCTCGGCAATGTGTTGCGGCGAGCAGACCGCATCATCGCCGCGGGCGGTTACCCGGCGGCGGAAGCCGTGCATGCAGCTGGTCGTGATCTTCCAGTCACCGTCGTGCCGCCAGGTGTGGACTGTGATCGTTTCGTGCCACTTAGTCCCGAGCAGCGACTCTGCTCGGCGTCACTTCGGGCTTTCAGACGATGCGGAGATTGTGCTCGGTGTCAGTCGGCTGGTTCCACGAAAAGGTTTCGACACGGTCATCCGCGCCGCGGCCCGTCTTGCTCGCGACCGTGAGAACTTGCTCGTGGTCATCGCAAGTACAGGTCGTGACGAATCGCGACTCAAGGCACTCGCACGTGAACTGGGGGCTCCCGTGACGTTCCTCGGACGCGTGCCACATGACGACCTACCGCGTCTGTACGGATGCGCAGATGTCTTCACGATGATGTGTCGAAATCGCTGGGCAGGCCTCGAACAGGAAGGCTTCGGCATCGTGTTTCTCGAAGCAGCAGCTTGCGGAGTGGCACAGATCGCGGGACGAAGTGGCGGCGCAGCCGAAGCGGTCGAACATGGTGAGACTGGTCTCGTCATTGACGACCCGAATGATGTCGACGCTCTCGTCGAGGCGATGTCAACCTTGCTTGATGATGATGTGACACGTCTCTCGATGGGGGAGGCCAGTCGGAAGCGCGCTGAGTCCGTATTCAGCTACGACGTTTTGGCAGCGCGACTCGGGCGTGCGCTCGGGGCGCTGTCATGATGACCTACGCATGATTGCTTCACCGGTTCCCGCATGGAACATACGACTCACTGCCATTTTTGTGGTGACCGCAATTGCTTCTGCTGCGGTTTTCGAGCAGCCGTTTCGAACGATCGCCGTCGTTGTGGCACTCATGTGCTTCAGTGTCGGCGTCATTACATTCCTGCTGGGTTACTGGGCAGCGGTGCAGCGAAGTCGACGTGACGTCATCGGGGTTGCGGCGCTCTTTTTTCTCCTCGGCGAAGTCGCCGATGCGCGCACCAAGCGTCAGATGAACCTCTGCCTTGCCGTCCAGTGTGTGGTGGCGCTGGTGACGGCATTGGTGCGACCAGAGACCGACGGGAAACCAGGCAGCACGCTTGCGTTTGGAATTTTGGTGCCGATGTTGGGTCTCGGTCTGAATGGCCTGTGGGGTTCACGCCACGGTCATTTCGAGGTTCGAGCCGATGTCGCTTCGCCGGAAGCTTCCGAGTGGCAAGATGAAGGCCATGAGTGACCGCGCCGCACTGACCACACTGATTGCCGCTCCGCTCGAGCGGTGTTACGCGATTGCTCTTGATTTTGAGCGTTACCCAGAGTGGGCCAAGGACGTGAAGGAAGCAAAGATTCTCTCGCGCGATGATCAGGGCCGTGCATCGCAGGTCGAGTTCAGGGCATCGGCACTCGGCCGTAGCACCCACTACACGTTGTCGTATGACTACAGCGACGCCCCGGCGCGTCTCGCGTGGCATCTGGTCGAAGGCGACATCATGCGATCAATCGACGGCGCGTACTCATTCGTCGAAGTCGAAGGTGGCACGCAGGTGTTTTACGAGATCGACATCGAACTCATCATCCCCTTGCCCGGATTTGTGAAGCGCCGCGCGGAAGTCCGCATCCTGAACACCGTCAAGGAGTTGAAGGTGCGCGCCGAATCATCCGCGTCGTAGTCGTCGGTCGATATGGCTAGTGCTGCCAGCGAGAGCGGCGAAAACATCTCCGTCGGAATCGACGTCGGTGGTACGAAATGTCTGGCTGTAGCCATTCGCGAGGACACCATCATTGATGAGTCGCGTCGGGAGACACCGAGCGCGAACTTACTCGCAGAACATCTGGCCGACATGGTCTCTGCAATTGAAGCGCGTCTTGGCCATCATGTGTCGTCGTTGGGCGTCGGTGCGCCTGGGCTGGTCACTCCGGGTGGAATCGTTCGCGCTTCTCCGAATCTTCGCGAGGCAGAGGATGTGCCTCTCGGAGACCGTCTGCGCGAGATGAGCCGTTGGCGTGTGCACGTTGAGAATGATGCAACCGCTGCCGCGTATGCGGAGTGGTCCACCGGTGCGGCTCGCGGTGCACGACATCTGATGATGGTCACACTTGGCACTGGCATTGGTGGGGGATATGTCGTCGACGGACGGGTACATCGCGGAGCGAACGGATTTGCCGGAGAGATCGGTCACATGGTGGTTGTCGCAGATGGCATTGCATGTCCCTGTGGCAAGCGGGGTTGCTGGGAGCGCTACGCATCGGGATCTGCGCTTCGTGACCTTGCTGGCGGCGAAGACGGTGCAATCGTCGCTAGCCGTGCCGCGCACGGTGACGCCGATGCGCTCGAAGTGATGCGCACATTCTCAGACTGGGTGGCGCTTGGGCTTGCGAACCTTGTGAACGCGTTCGATCCTGAAGTGATTGTGCTCGGTGGTGGTGTCGTCGAATCTGCCGACATGTTTCTGCCGTCGGTGCAAGACCGATTGCGTGAACATCTCTACTCGGCAGAGCGTCGACCATGTCCTGATGTGCTCGCCGCGGTGCATGGGGAACGATCTGGTGCAATTGGTGCCGCTTTGTTGGGTCGACTCCACTAGTTTTTGCGCGATGGACTTTCGCCGAATCACGAACCTGCCGCCTTATGTCTTCACCATTATCAATGGACTGAAGATCGAATCGCGTCGCGCAGGCGCCGATGTCATCGACCTCGGATTCGGCAACCCCGACCTGCCGTCACCAGACATCGCCGTCGAAAAGCTCGCTGAAGCTGCGCACAACAGCAAGAACCATCGTTACTCAGTGTCGCGTGGCCTACCCAAGCTTCGTGAGGCAATCGCGGATCTGTACAAGCGCAACTGGAACGTGGATCTTGACGTCGAGACCGAGATCACGAACACCATCGGATCGAAGGAGGGTTTCAGTCACTTGATGTGGGCCCTGCTTGACAGGGGAGATGCCGCCATCGTTCCCAGCCCGAGCTATCCCATCCACATCTTCGGCCCGCTCTTTGCTGGTGCCGACCTGCGGCAGGTCCCGATGCGCAGCCTTGCAGACCCTGCTGCACGTGAAGACTTCACAGGCGACTTCTTTCGAAATCTCGAGACTGCATGGAACGTCGGTTGGCCCAAGCCGCGGGTCCTTGTCATCTCGTTCCCGCACAACC
>Ga0255083_1000222_pt1 | contig 14319 bp, 14 predicted proteins | sample Colum_Colum_RepC_FD_188460 | JGI IMG/M metagenome (GOLD analysis project Ga0255083, IMG submission 188460) | Freshwater microbial communities from Columbia River, Oregon, United States - Colum_Colum_RepC_8h | ecosystem: Environmental > Aquatic > Freshwater > River | place: USA: Oregon...
CCTGAAGACCGCCAGCGTCAGGGGCTAGTGGGCGGACTGAGTGTTGCAGAGAACCTCGTATTGACGCGCTATCACGATGATCAGTTCTCGCACGGAGTGATTGTTGATTGGGAAGCTGCAGATGCAATAGCGGAAACGTTGATTACTGAATACGACATTCGTACACCGAGTAAGGAAACAGGTGTCGGCACCTTGTCGGGTGGAAATCAGCAAAAGGTCATTGTCGCTCGCGAACTCAGCCGCGATCTGCGACTCACCATCGCGGCCCAACCAACACGCGGAGTTGATGTTGGAAGTATTGAATACATTCACTCTCGAATTGTGAAAGAACGTGATGCGGGTACGGCGGTACTTATCGTGAGCACCGAACTTGAAGAAGTGATGGCACTTTCTGATCGATTGCTTGTCATGTATCGCGGCAAAGTTGTTGCAGAACTTGACCCCAAGAAAGTGACACCTATGGAAGTTGGCTTGTATATGGCTGGCTCACGACCAGACAGTGTGGTCACCGCATGAAGAGCCTGTTTAACAAGTTAGGCGAGCGCCTGAATCGTGTGAGTTCCATGAAACTCACATTGCTCGCGGTGTTGTCGGCGCTTATCGTTGGCGCTTTCATCATCATCTTTTCCGATGTTGACAACTTAAAAGAAGGCGACATCCTTGGCGCAGTCTCAACGGTGGGCAGTGCCTACTGGGCATTGGTCGTGGGATCGTTCGGTTCTTTACGTGCAATTTCAAACACCATCAACAGTTCGACACCGTTAATTCTGTGTGGTGTCTCGGTGGCCATTGCGTTTAAGGCCGGCTTATTCAATATTGGTGCAACAGGTCAGATGCTGGCGGGTGGAATGACGGCACTGTGGGTTGGGTTTGCCATGGACGGGCCAGGATATGTGCAAGTCCCACTCGCCGTACTTGCGGGTGCAATTGGCGGTGCGGTGTTTGGTGCAATACCAGGAATCCTGAAAGCACGCACGGGCGCTCACGAAGTAATCACCACCATCATGCTCAACAACATGGCGGCGTTTTTCATTTTGTGGCTCCTCAAGACCGATCTATTCCAACGTGAAGACCGCACCGATCCAATTTCAAAACTGGTGAGCACCGAAGGTCGATTGCCTCGACTGTTTGGTTTTATGGATGGCCGATCAGACCTTGTTGCTCACATCGGATTCATCGTTGCCATCGCAGCGGTAGTGGTGTACTGGTGGTTCCTCAAGAAGACCACAACCGGGTTTGAATTCCGTGCGTATGGTTTAAATGCAGACGCAGCCACATATGCAGGTATGCACGTTAAGCGCCTCACGGTGTTGTCCATGATGTTCGCTGGAGGCTTCGCGGGATTGGCCGGAGCAGCAGAAGTGCTGGGTACGTACGGATACGCCTCAACCAACTTTGCGGGCAACATTGGTTTCGACGCCATTGCCATTGCTTTGCTCGGTCAGTCGAGTCCGTTGGGAACATTGTTTGCAGCCATCTTGTTTGGCGCACTGCAGGCAGGTGGCCGACAGATGCAAACAAACAGCGATGTCCCCATCGACTTAATCATCGTGCTTCGTGCGCTTATCGTGATGTTCATCGCTGCGCCATTGTTGGTGAAAACAATTTGGCGAACGAAGAACGCAACAATTACTGCGGGTCAAACGTTTAGGGGGTGGGGTTCATGAGCACTACCGAAATTGCAGCTCCATTGTTGTCGTTGGAGCAGAAGAAGCGCTCGCGCAACGTGGGTTTGTCGCTCATCTTTCTTGCGCTGATCTCTGCTTTTTTCTTGTCGGCTCGACCAGGTGACGCTGGCTTCAAGCTCGTCGAATCGTTCACGCTGGTGTTGCCGGCCCAGCCTTTTGCTCAAGCACTTGCGGTTGTCCTTGGCGCGCTTGGTGCGGTGCAGTTGTATCGGGGCTTTGGCAAGTGGACCAACGTGATGCTCGCGTTTGCAACGGCAATGTTCGTGGTGGGGTTTTTGGCTTGGGCTACATCGGGTGGTTCGTTCAACATGACCGGCATGTTGCAAGACACGGTTACTCGCAGTGTGCCTATCACGCTCGGGGCTATTGCAGGAATTCTGTGCGAACGCAGCGGAATTATCAACATCGCCATTGAAGGACAGTTGCTCGGCGGTGCATTTGCCGGCGCGGTCTTGGGCTCGCTGTATGGGCCTTGGGTTGGTGTGTTCGGTGCGATGGCAATGGGCGTGGGGCTTTCGGCGTTGCTCGCGGTGTTTGCAATTCGTTTCAAAGTCGACCAAGTGATTGTTGGTTTTGCGATCAACTTCTTTTCCTTGGGTCTTACGAGTTTCTTATCCCAACGCGTACTCACAGAACATCCCGAGTACAACATTGTCAAGCCGTTCACTCCATATGCGGTTCCACTACTCAGTGATATTCCAGTGATCGGTGTTGCGCTGTTCACGCAGACATACTTTGTCTACATCTCGGTCATAGCAGTAGTCCTCACCACGTGGTTTATGTACCGCACACGGTGGGGTCTGCGTACTCGTGCGATCGGCGAGTATCCGCAGGCTGCGGGAACCTTGGGTGTTGATGTTCTCAAACTGCGTTATCGCAACGTATGGATTGCTGGCGCGATAGCTGGTTTGGGCGGTGCCTGGTGGCCGATTGGCACCGTGGGTCGCTTCGATCAGAACATTACGAATGGCCGCGGCTTTATAGCCCTTGCAGCAGTCATCTTTGGTCGTTGGCACCCAGTAGGTGCGCTTACCGCAGCTCTGGTATTTGGTCTTGCAGAGGCAATTCAGTTGAAGATGTCCAACTTGGATACTGGAATCCCATCAGAGTTCTTGCTGATGGCTCCTTACATCGTGACGCTTGTTGTGGTGGCCGGGTTCGTTGGTCGCAGTCGCGCACCAAAGGCTGCGGGTCAGGCGTACGACGCCAGTAAGTAATTGTTATTTGGCTTTTGGCCGAAACGCTTCAACGCCATTGCCCACGTCGATATGGGCGCCACCGATGATGTCGATGCAATAGGGAATGGCTGGCAACACCGCATCAAGACACTGTGCAATTGATGTTGGTTTGCCCGGCAAGTTCACGATGAGGCAAGTGCCCCGAATACCAGCAGTTTGTCGAGACAAAATTGCGGTTGGCACATATTGCAGGCTCACTTGGCGCATGAGTTCGCCAAACCCTGGCATCATCTTTTCGCACACGGCTTCGGTCGCTTCTGGGGTGATGTCGCGAAGTGCTGGACCTGTGCCACCAGTGGTAACAATCAGAGAGCATCCTTCGGTGTCGGCAAGTTCGATCAACGTTGTCGAAAGCACATCGGTTTCATCGGGAACGATTCGCGAAACATCGGTCCATTCACTAGTGAGGTGCTTGCCGAGGTATTCGCGAATTGCTGGGCCGCCCAAGTCTTCGTACACTCCCTGCGAAGCGCGGTCAGAAACGGTGACTACACCTATTCGTGCTGCTACCACTGCAACAACTTTGGGTCATGTCGGCGACTCGGGCGAGTTACTCGCAATTTGAGCGAACGCAACACTTGCTTCATTCCGTAACGGAAACCCACGCGGGTGAATGCAGCATTTGACAGCGTTTGCAACCGCTCGGTGGTTTGGCGCAAGTTTGTAAGGAATGCTTGCTGCAACGGGTCAAGAACAAACGTTGCAGTTGAGGCGGCGTAGTTGTGACGCTCGAAATGAAACCATTCGTAATCTTCGTGGTACGTCTGTTCAATCAGGTCGGCAGTTTCGCGGTCATACACCTGCTCGGGCTTAATTCCCAGACCACTATTCAATCGTTGCAGTGAAACGTTCGTTCCTCCGCGCGCATTCAGCACATCGGCAAGTCGCTGCATTTCTCCATGCTGATCAATGCGAATGAACTCTTGGTACTCCAATTGGTTGGAATACAGCGTGTTGAACTGTGGTCGGAAATGATCATCAATCGAGAAAGCATCTCGGTCGGCGTGAATTGCGCGAGCAAACTTCTTAAACGTTGCGGCAACATCTACGCGTCCATCAACCAACACGTCTGCACAAGATTCAAGGATCGACTTTGGAGTTCCCGGTGCTCGCAGGAAGGCGCGATTTTCCCACGACGAGTAGGCGCGCTTCAGCGGGTCGCGGAGAGCGGCAACTCGGAGCCACTCGGGGGACTGAATGACTTCCCATTGTTCCTGTGGGGTGAGGTCGAACATGCGGCGTAGTCCGTGTACGCGGTAGTTATGAATGGTTTGTTCCTGCGAAATATTCGGCGAGATGATCTCGCGGGCAGCCTGCTCGTTGTAAGTACCTTCAATTTGGGCGACCAACAACTTCAGCGTGCTGCAAGCCACCTTTGTCGTTGGCACATACATCACTTTGATTCGGGGAGCGATCAACGCATACCCAATCATCAATGGAAGTTGTGGGTGCGGATCGTATTGCACGGTGTCTATCTTTTCATGCCACAACGAAGCAACACGTCACGCAACAATGTCTCAACGCACTGGTCTAGTGACTCACCATTTAGGCACAACACAAACTCGGGTGCTATTGGTGCTTCGTATGGCGCGTTGACGCCAGAAAGCCCAATATTGGCACCAGCCTTCACCTGTGCGTAGAGGCCCTTGGTGTCACGAGCCTCGCAGTCGGCTAGCGATGTAGCCACGTGCACTTCAACAAATTCCAAATTGTCAGCAGTGTGAATGAGGCGTGCAAATTGACGTCCTGAAGCAAATGGGCTGATGATTGGCACAATGGTGATCGTTCCAGCACTGGCAAACAGCTTCGCAACTTCGGCCATACGACGAACGTTTTCTGCTCGATCGTCATCGGTGAATCCGAGATTGCTGTTCAGGCCGTGACGTACGTTGTCGGCGTCAAGTACGTAAGCAAACTTGCCGAGTTCAGTCAGTTTGCGAGCAAGCTCGTGGGCGATGGTTGATTTACCCGAGCCTGAAAGCCCTGTGAGCCAAATGGTCATGCCATGAAATTGGTGGGCACCCCACAGCTGTTCACGGCTTACCTGTGGCTCGTGCCAAACGGGGGTATTTGCCGAGTCGGTCATGTGCGAGGCGACAGCAACATTCCTGCACCAGCGGTTTGCCCAGTTGCCTCGTCAACAATGATGAAGCAACCCGTCGTGCGATTCTGGTGGTAGTCGTCAAACATCAACGGGGCAGTGGTGTGCAAAGTAACTCTGCCTATTTCGTTCATGGCAAGCTGATTCACACCCGTTTCGCGACTGAGCGTTGAAATGTTTAAGCGATACAACACTTCGGTAATTTTCGTGCGTGCAACTTTGGTGGTGTGCTTAATGGTGTAGATCTTGCCTGGCTGCAATGGTGCAGCGTCGTCCATCCAGCACAGCATTGCTTCTAGCTCTTGTGAAGCGCGTGGCCTGTTGTTTGGTCGACAGATCATGTCGCCACGGGTGATTGAAAGATCATCGGCAAGTAATACCGTGACCGCTTGGCCTGGTGTGGCTTCCTGAAGCGGGCCAGTTGGAGAATCAATTCCAGTGATTGTGCTGGTGAGCCCAGAAGGCAACACCATGACTTCGTCACCTACGCGAAGCACGCCTCCGGCAACGCGACCTGCGTAGCCGCGGTAGTCAGGGAAGTCTGCGCGTTGTGGTCGAATAACAAACTGCACAGGGAAGCGAGTGTCAATGCGATTGTCATCGCTAGCGGTGTACACATTTTCCAAGTGATGCAACAGCGTGGGGCCCTCGTACCAATTCATTTTTGTGGATCGCGTTACGCAGTTATCGCCGGCAAGAGCACTAATTGGAAGGAAGGTCACATCTTGTAGATCAAGTCGTGATGCAAACTGTTCAAACTCTTCGCGAATGCGGTTAAACACTTCTTGGTCGTAGTCAACGAGGTCCATTTTGTTAACGCAAATAACCAAGTGGGGCACACCAAGTAGCGAAACCAACAGGCTGTGACGGCGCGTTTGTTCAATTACACCGGTGCGGGCATCGATCAACACGATGGCAAGGTCTACGTTGGATGCGCCGGTAATCATGTTTCGCGTGTACTGAATGTGACCTGGGCAGTCGGCAATGATGAACGAGCGCTTTGGCGTTGCAAAGTAGCGATATGCAACGTCGATTGTGATTCCCTGTTCGCGTTCTGCGCGCAAGCCGTCGGTGAGCAGCGACAAGTCCACGTAGTCGTCGCCACGACGCTTGCTTACTGCTTCAATGTGTTCGAGTTGGTCTTCAAAAATGCTCTTCGAGTCGTACAACAGTCGACCGATCAGCGTTGACTTGCCGTCGTCTACTGAACCAACCGTTGCAAAGCGCAGACGTTCCACTAGAAGTAGCCCGTCCGCTTGCGATCTTCCATGCCAGCTTCCGACATGCGGTCGTCGGCACGAGTTGCGCCTCGCTCGGTGACTCGTGCAACTGCTGTCTCGGCAATGATGTCTTCAACAGTCGAAGCACTCGACGAAACCGCTGCGGTACATGTTGCGTCGCCAACAGTGCGGAAACGCACTTGCATCTGCTCAACAACCGAACCCTCATCTGGTGGCAAGAAGTCGGTAACTGCCATCAGCATGTTGTCGCGCTTGAAGATTGGGCGAGTATGCGCATAGTAAATGCTTGGCAAGTCAATGTTGTATTCGCCAATGAAGGTCCAAATATCGAGTTCGGTCCAATTAGACAGCGGGAAGATGCGGAAGTGTTCGCCTTGGCGATGACGACCGTTGTAAATACCCCAGAGTTCTGGACGCTGGTTCTTGGGGTCCCACTGACCGAATGAGTCGCGGTGCGAATACACACGCTCTTTGGCACGTGCACGCTCTTCGTCTCGCCGGGCTCCGCCAAAAACTGCATCAAAGCGGTGCTCGGCTATCGAGTCCAACAGTGTGACGGTTTGTAGCGGGTTGCGGCTGGCGCGTGGGCCCGTTACGTCGGCAACTTTCCCAGAATCAATTGATGCTTGAACCGAGCCAACAATCAGCTGCACGCCCATCTCGGAAACGCAACGATCACGAAACTCAATTACCTCGGGGAAGTTGTGCCCCGTATCGATGTGCATCACCGGGAATGGAATTCGCGCTGGAGCAAAAGCGCGCACTGCCAGGTGCAACATGACTACTGAATCTTTTCCACCGGAGAACAGCAAAACAGGGCGCTCAAACTCCGCGGCTACCTCTCGGATGATGGTGACTGATTCATCAATCAAGCCATCCAGAGAGGTTTTCATACACTTTTAGTTTAGTGACGCGGCTTGGAAATTTTTTGTAAACGCAGCGTTTCTGCGGATTTTGGACCCTCCAGACCGTGTTATTCTCGGGGCGTGCCAGCCGGCGCGGAGAACCAACAATGGCTATGCGTTTCGCATAGGGGGAGAGCAAGTAGATGAAAATGAAACACCTCAAGGGGATTGCCCTTGCAGCAGCTGCGGTCGTAGGACTTGCAGCATGCGGCGGAAGCAGTTCATCCTCAGACACCACAGCAGCCGCTGGTGGCGACTACAGCAACTTGAAAGTTGCCGTTGTCTACATCGGCGTTCCTGGAGATGCTGGTTACACCTATCAGCATGACCAAGGTATTGCAGCGCTCGAAGCAGAGCTCGGCATCACTGTTACCCGTTTGGAAAACATTCCAGAAGGTGCAGAGTCCGCAGCAACGTTCGACCAGCTTGCAGCCGAGGGCTACAACCTGATTTTCGGAACCTCATTTGGTTACATGGACCCAATGCTTGAAGTTTCGGCCAAGTACCCAGACGTGTGCTTCTCGCATGCAACTGGTTACAAGACCTCAACCAACTTGGGCACATACTTCGGTGCAGCTGAAGAAGCTCGTTACCTCTCGGGTATCGCAGCAGGCGCAGCATCACCAACTGGAAAGCTCGGTTACGTTGCAGCATTCCCAATTCCAGAAGTTGTTCGCGGTTTGAACGCTTTTACCTTGGGCGCACGTTCAGTGAATCCAGAAGCAACCGTTCAAGTGACATGGACTTCAAGCAGCACAAGCCTTGTTGCAAGCAGGCGCAGACGTTCTTGGTATGCACCAGGACTCAACTGCAACTGGTGAAGCAGCAATGGAAGCTGGCGCTAAGTGGGTTGGCTACAACTCCGACACGCTTGCTGGCAACTTCCCAGACACCTGGCTCACCGCTCCTATCTGGGACTGGGGCCCGTACTACATCAACGCCGCTAAGTCATTCGCTGGAGGCACCTGCGACGTATCGCAGTACTACGGCAATATGGCAGACGGAACGGTCAAGCTTGGAACCTTCGGTTCTTCAGTAAGCGCAGAAACACAGGCTCTCATTGCTGAGAAGGCTGCTGCAATCATTGACGGATCATTCGCTCCATTCACTGGACCAATCAACGACAACACTGGCAAGGAAGTTATTGCCGCCGGAGTGGTAGCGCCTTTGGGTGACCTGCTCGGTATGCAGTACCTTGTTGAAGGTGTTATTGGCGAAATTCCAAAGAGCTAGTTCTCTATGAGTGATGCCTCCACGGAGGCTGCAATGGGGTCGCACCGCTCAGGCGGTGCGACCCTGTTTGCACTATCGGCCCGACAAGTAACCAAACGTTTCCCTGGCGTTCTTGCGAACGACCGAGTGGACTTCGATTTGCTCCCAGGTGAAGTACACACACTGCTTGGCGAGAATGGCGCAGGTAAAAGCACCCTTGCTTCGGTGCTGTGTGGTTTATACAAACCAGATGAAGGCGCAGTGTTGCGCAATGGCACTCAAGTGCGACTCACCAGTCCGCGTCACGGACTACAAAACGGAATTGCAATGGTGCACCAGCACTTCCGGTTGGTTGATCGATTTACCGTTGCGGAAAATGTTGTTCTTGGTCACCGAAAGTTGCCGTTTCGACTCCGCGTAAATGATCTAGAAGATCAAGTTGCGCAAGTCGCCGAACGATTTGGCTTACCGCTCGACCCACGTGCGGTGGTTGGCGAGCTTTCCGCAGGGCAACGTCAGCGTGTGGAAATTGTGAAGGCGTTGTACCACGGAGCAGAGATTTTGTTGCTCGATGAGCCGACTGCATTGTTGGCTCCGCCAGAAGTTGAGAAGTTGTTTGAGACAGTTCGTGCAATGACGCAAGCCGGCAAATCGGTGGTGTTTGTGAGTCACAAGCTGGGTGAAGTTGTAGACATTTCCGATCGCGTGACGGTGATGCGTGACGGTCGAGTGACTGGTTCGGTTGCGCGAGGTCAGGCCGATACCCGCAAGCTTGCCGAATTGATGGTCGGTAGAGATATTGATTTGTCACCAAGGCGATCCCGCGGTGAAGCGAAGGAAACCTTGTTGAGCCTGTCAAACGTTGGGTTGACAAAAGACGGAGTCGACCGCATCGCGCAAGTTTCATTTGATGTACGTGCAGGAGAAATCGTTGGAGTTGCCGGTGTGTCAGGCAATGGTCAGCGTGAACTTGCAGAGATTGTCGCTGGCCTGATTGCGCCAACAAGTGGTGAGGTGTCAATTAACGGCGAGCGGGTTAACGGCGTGGGCACTCGTAATGTGCGCAAGGCTGGCCTTGCCTACGTTCCAGAGGATCGCCTTGGCACCGGGCTTGCACCATCGCTTTCCATTGTCGACAACCTCGTGCTTACCCGCGATCGTGGATTCCTCGTCGACCGCAAATCGGCACACGTTGAAGCTGAAGCGTTCATTAAGCAATTGGAAATCAAAACACCAAACGCGCTTACCGCTACTCGCAAGCTTTCTGGTGGCAATTCGCAGAAGGTGTTGCTTGCGCGAGAGATCTTTGCTGCTGGCAACAACTCCCGTGTGTTGGTGGTGTGTTCGCCAACCCGTGGTCTGGATGTTGGTGCAGTAGAAGCAGTGCACAAATTGCTCGATGAAGCGCGTAGTGCGGGTAAGGCAATTTTGCTGATCAGCGAAGACCTCGACGAAGTGCTCACGCTTGCAGACAAGATTCTGGTGCTGTATCGCGGTTCGGTTGTGCATGAAGCAGTGGGCGACAAGGTTGACGTAGAGGCTGTTGGTTTGGCGATGGCAGGTCTTTCGTGATTATCGGAAATATACGAATTGAGTTAGAGCCTCGGTTGTCCACACCGAAGTGGCTGTATGCCGCAGTGCCAGTCCTTTCGTTGTTGTTTGCCTTTGTTGTCGGTGGTGTGTTTCTTGCGCTTACTGGTCATTCACCAATTGGCACACTGTCGCTGCTTATTGAACGCGGCTACGCCTCAACCAAGGGCATTACAAACACGCTCGGTTCGGCAACGCCACTTATCTGCACGGGTCTTGCTGCGGCGTTTGCATTTCGAATGAACTTGTTCAATATTGGCGAAGAAGGCCAAATGTATTTGGGCATGATCGGTTCGGCATGGGCGGGAATTGTGTTGGCTGGACATTTACCTGGCTTTGCCGCTGTTCCGGTTGTGTTGCTGTTCGGAGCATTGAGTGGTGCGCTGTGGGTGTTACTCCCAGCGGTATTGCGAGCGAAGTTGGGCACAAGCGAAATCGTGAGTTCGCTGTTGATGAACTATGTGGCACTCAACTTGGTGAATTATTTCATTTTTGGTAGCCGTGGAATTTTCCGTGATCCGTCAACGTCATTTCCTCAAGGTCGCCTCATCGAAGAATCTGCACGACTCGGGAGTTTCGGTACAACACGTACATATCCAACAGTGTTCATAGCGATTGCACTCGCCATCGGTCTGTACTGGTTCATGAAGCGTTCAAACTACGGCTACGAAACGTCGGTATTCGCTGATTCGCCGAATACTGCTCGCTATGCAGGCATGAGTTCTACAAGATTGACACTGTCGGTGTTGTTGTTCTCGGGCGCGCTCGCTGGTCTTGCTGGCTCTATGTATGTAGTTGGGCCTGCTGGCAAAGTAGACCCAGGTCTTCTGCAGATCGGTCTCGGGTATGCGGGAATCGTGGTTGCCGCGCTTGCTCGCTACAACTTTGTAGCCGTCATTCTCACAGCAATTCTGTTTGCTGGTTTGCGTGAAGGTGGAGCATCGCTTCAGATTTCCTCCAATCCAGTTCCAATCTCTATTGCAGTTGTTCTGCAAGGTTCTGTGTTGTTGTTTGCTCTAGGTGGCGAAGTGTTTAGGCGCAACCGCTTGCGTATTCGACGCGTACAGCAAGTGAGCGTGGCATCGTGAACTCGAACGTCTGGATTCTCACGTTCTCTGATGCAATCAGCATTGCAACCACGCTGATTCTTGCCACGCTTGGCGCGATTCTTACAGAGCGATCAGGTGTCATCAACCTTGGTGTTGAAGGCATCATGTTGATGGGTGCTGTGACGGCATTTTTGGTGGGCGACGGTACGGGCAATTTGTGGTTGGCGCTGTTCCTGTCAGTGTTGGTCGGAGTTGCAATGGCTACGGTTCACGCAACGCTCACCATTACGTTGCGGGCTAATCAAATTGTTGCGGGCTTAGCGCTCGTTATTTTTGGAAACGGCTTATCTCAATTCATAGGCAAGCCCGTAGAAGGTAAGTCGCGTCCAGTGACTATTGAGCCAATGAACCTTGGGGCATTGTCAGACATTCCGGTTCTTGGGCCAATCCTGTTTGGACACGACATTTTCACGTATCTCACCTGGGCGGGTGCGTTGGTGTGCTCGTTGTACTTGAACAGAACTCGCCCTGGCCTGGTTTTGCGCGCAACGGGAGACGCCCCAGCAACTGTCGACGCGCAAGGCGTATCGGTGGCAACGGTTCGCTTCGTGCACACCATCTTGGGTGGAGCGCTCATGGGCTTGGCTGGCGGCTGGTTCATGCTTGCCCGAGGAACGGCGTGGAGCCAAGCAGCCACTACAAATGGCATCGGTTGGATTGCGCTTGCACTCGTGGTGTTTGCAGCGTGGCGACCGTTGCGGGCCATTGCAGGAGCTGTGCTGTTCGGGTTCACATTGCAAGTGCCATTCACCTTGCAGGGCCAGCAGATCAACATTCTTCCGCCAGAAATTGTGCAGATGCTTCCGTATGTTGCAACGCTGTTCGTGTTGGTGATGTTGTCAACCCCACGGGCGCGCCGTTTGCTTGGTGCGCCAAAAATGCTTGGACAACCTTTCGTTCGCGACGAGCGCTAAACCTTCATGAAACTTTCACGATCAAGTTCGAATACCGACATTTTGGCTGTGCTCAACGAAGTAGCTGACGCAGTGGCACTTGTTCTTGAGTCGAATACCGATTGGGGTCTTTCGGGAGTTCGTCACACTCAATACTCGGTAGATGTCGCTGCAGATAATGCGGCTCTTGCTATTTTGCATGCAGCTGGCTGTGCAGTGCTTTCCGAAGAGAGTGAACGATCGGGCGAATTCGGTGCAGACTCCATCATGGTCATCATGGACCCCCTTGACGGTTCAACAAATGCCAGTAGAGGAGTGCAGTGGTATGCCACAGCACTGTGCGCGATAGATCAAGACGGACCACGTGCTGCGCTTGTAGTCAACCAAGCATCGGGCAAAGACCGTTACTGGGCCACTCGCGGTGACGGCGCATTTCACAATGGCAATCGCATGTCGCATTCAGGTTGCACCGAACTGAAGCAAGCGGTAGTTGGTGTTTCTGGTCTGGCATCGTTTCGTCCGAAGTGGGCACAGTTCCGTGCACTTGGTGCTGCAGCGCTCGATATTTGTTTAGTTGCGCAAGGTGTGCTCGATGGCTGGATTGATTTTCATAGCCACGGCGTGTGGGACTACATGGCGAGCATCATGATCTGTGAAGAAGCAGGCGTGTCATTTGCCGAACACGAAGATCGCGATCTGTTTGTAACTGAATATGCATCAAAGCGAACTCCAATCGTTGCTGCTACACCAGAATTGCTTGATGCGCTAAAAGGAATTCGAAGCAATCATGGCTGAGCCAGTTTCAAGGGCCGCTTGGTCGCGACTCGTTGCGCTATTGAATGCCTACGTGTCCGAAGGCGGCAATGCATTTTCAAACGCTGGTCCGTTATGGAAGAGCGAACGCTGGTCTAAGGAACTTTCGGGTCTTGAAATTTCGCAAGACTGGTCATTCCCTGATCGCGTTTCACGCGCAATGGTCAAGTCCATGTTCGAATGGTCGAATCAGGCCGACGAAATGTACCGCGCCTTCTGCGCCACCATGGTGTGGGCGGGTGAGCGAGTAGCGAATGCTCCTGTACTTGTGCGACAGGTTGCCTTGCAACCAGGCATTGATATCGGTGAAGAAGTTCTGCAACTGAAATCCAATCCGACGTTCGAGAAATTCCTTTCGTCTCCGCTGAGTGGTTTGGGTCCAGTTCTCGGATCATCGTTATTGAATGCGGTGTCGCCAGGTGACAATCGTGCTGCCACTGTCGACCAATATGCGATTGATTGGATGTGGGAGTTTGGTCAAATCTCGGATACCTGGATGCTCGATTTGAACGACTTGGGTGCTGGCGATTTTTTCCGTTATTCGGCATGGTGCAAGCAGGCTCTCGACAAGTTTCGCGAGAGCGGGCACCTTCCCGACCACTGTGACGACCAAGCATTTATTAGCTACCTCATGTCCACCGACCGCATCAACTCGCTTTTGGGAACAAGATTTTCTGGGTGGGTGCAAGCAGTAGACATGTTCACGTCTGGCTCAGTAAAGAAATAAGGTTCGGTTGTGCTTATTGATCAAGCCCGTTATCGAAGTGGCAGCCGAATTGAATTTGATGAAGTTCCGGTTGATGGAGATTTCGTGTGGATCGGTCTTTCTGAAGCGCGCCCTGCTGAACTTGAAAGATTGGCAGAGGATTATTTCTTAGATCCACTTGCCGTAGAAGACACGCTTTCGGGGAAACAGCGCCCGAAACTAGACGAGTATTCCGAACAAACATTTTTGTTACTGAAAACAGTGGCGTATGACCCACGGTCTGAACGAGTCGTTCTTGGAGACGTATCTCTCTATGTTTCACCCACGTATGTCATTGCGGTTCGCCATGGGGAAGCCTTGCCACTTAAGTCAGTACGCGCCCAGCTTGAAGCAAATCCCAAGAAGCTCGCAGACGGTTCTACTTCAGTTGTTCATGAAATAGTTGACAGACTCGTTGACCAGTACATGGATGTTTCAGCGCATTTATTGGAAGACGTAGAACAACTTGAAGATTCCGTTTTTGATGACGAAGTTCCTTCACCTGCATCTCGTTTGTACTTCGTGAAACGCGAAGTTATTGAATTTCGTCGCGCAGTATTGCCGCTGGTTGCGCCATTAACGAAGCTGGCTGAAGGGGAAGTGCGCAACATTGATCCTAAGTATGCTGCTCGTTTTGCAGACGTGCGCGATCACCTTCTGAAAGTAATAGATGAGATCGAGTTCATGAACGACCTCATTGATGCTGCGCTGCATGCCAACGCAGCACTTATTCAGGTAAATCAGAACGGGGACATGCGCAAGATTTCTGCCTGGGTGGGTATCG
>Ga0255083_1000223_pt1 | contig 14310 bp, 10 predicted proteins | sample Colum_Colum_RepC_FD_188460 | JGI IMG/M metagenome (GOLD analysis project Ga0255083, IMG submission 188460) | Freshwater microbial communities from Columbia River, Oregon, United States - Colum_Colum_RepC_8h | ecosystem: Environmental > Aquatic > Freshwater > River | place: USA: Oregon...
TCAGCGCGCACTACAAATTGTTGACTCTATGGCACCGTTTGCCCAAGCAGGAGTTATCAAACTGGACATGTTGGCTAAGTTGGTTCTTGACCAAGGCTTTGGTGTTAAGGATATTGAAAAGTATCTGAACCCTCCAGAGGAAGAAGCACCTGAGCAAGCACCACCAGAGAATCCTTCTCAATCATCAGTTCCTGCTGGTGGTATGCCAGTACCTGCCGAACTACCAATGGGTGGTCCAATGCCAACGCCAGACCAAGTAGCAATGGGCGCACCAGATACAGCAGGCTTGCCACCTGAACTTGCAGGATTACCACCTGAACTACTAGCGCAACTGCTGGCAGAACAAGAAGGAATGGCTCCTGAACAGGGAATGCAACTTCCACCAGAACTAGCACAAATCCCTGGTAGTGAGTTGATTCCGCCAGAAATCTTGATTCAATTACCACCTGAACTGTTACAGGAAATTGTAACACGAGGTGGGTTTACGCCTGAAGTAATTCAGGTTTTAGTTGAATCAGGGGTGCTACCAGCACCACCAATGTAAGAAAAGTGCTTTATATATAGGACAACCATTAGAAGGACGGACCCTACATATGAGTAACGAAGAAAATTATGCTGATATTGAAGTAGACCAACCCCTAGACGAATTTGAAGATTCGGAAGGACAAGTTGATTATACCGATGAGGAAGCAGTTGAGTCCGAGTGGGACGAAGACGATTACCCTGAATATTTAGACCTTGATGAGTACGGCAGTAAAACTGTGGTTATCAAGATAGACGGGGAAATGGTTGAAGTACCACTCAGTGAGGCTCTTGCTGGATACCAGCGTCAATCGGATTATACCCGTAAGACACAGGAACTCAGTAAGCAGAAGCAAGATGTACAAACGGCATCGGCGTTAGCGGAAGCGTTAGCCCGAGACCCGCAAGGAACTCTCAATCTGCTGCAGCAACACTATGGAGTTAGCCAACACAATATCCAAACCTCTTATGAGGAAGATATGTGGGTTGACCCCTTAGCCAAGGAACTTGAAGAAATCAAAGCGTGGAAACGTGACTTGGAATACAAGCAAACACTTTCCGAAGTAGAGAATGAAATCATTGCCCTTGAACGTAAGTACGGCGAAGACTTTAACCGTGAAGAGGTAATTGTCAAAGCACTAGCAAGCGGTTCTCAAAACCTGGAAGAAACCTTTAAACTAATCCAGTTTGATAGGGTTTACAGCGAGAGAGGCGAAGCAACGCGAAAGGTTGCTCAAACTTCTCAACGTACACAGGCTAAGAAATCAGCCCAAGTAGTCTCTGGCGGAAGTTCTTCAAGGGGCGATGCCGTTGTACCTACAAAATCCAAATCTGTACTAGAGGCATTCTTAGCGGCTGAAAAGCAACTAGGTCTCTAAAATCAACCCAACTTTACCTAGGAGGTAAATCAAATGGCTGGAAACCCAGACTTTAACCAAATTCTATCCACAACCCTAAACAACTACCGAGACGTACTCGTAGACAACATTTTCAAAGCCAACGTGCTTTTGGACCACCTTAACACGAGAGGTCGCGTTGTTGTTGAAACAGGCGGTGCCTCAATTGTTGAGCCCGTATTGTTCGCAGACAGCGGTACTGCTGCTGTGTACGCAGGTTTTGACACCATCACCACCACAATGGCAGATGGTATTTCAGCCGCACAGTACGAGTGGAAGCAAATCGCTGCTGGTATCTCAATCAGCGGTATTGAAGAAGCCAAGAACCGTGGCAAGGAGCAGGTTATCAAGTTGCTCAATGCCAAGATTACTCAGGCTGAAGGCTCCTTGCAGGCACTCATGAACCAGCAGTTATTCACTGGTACTGGCGCGACGACCAACTTCTTCGGAATTGACGTCATTGCTGGAACCACTGGTAACGTTGTTGGTGGCATTGATGGCGCTACTGAAACATGGTGGAACCCAACGGTTACCAACGTCGCTGGTGCTCTCACCTTGCTGAACATGGCAGAGGCATACAACGATGCGTCAAAGGGCAATGATGTCCCCGATATCATCGTCACCACGCAGACCCAGTACCAGAAGTACGAAGCATTGTTGACCCCGAACGTTCGTTATCAGGACGTCGCCAAGGCTAACGCTGGCTTCCAGAACTTGATGTTCAAATCAACTCCAGTTGTGTTTGACAAGATTGCAACTGCAGGACGCATGTCCTTCTTGAACACCAAGTACCTCAAGTTGACTGGCATGGCTGGCAACTGGTTCACCACAACCCCATTCCAGCAAGGTATCGTCAACGGTAAGGACGCTCGCTACGCAGCCATCCTTGCTTACGGCGCGCTGACTTGCTCTAACCGCGACCGTCAGGCAACGCTCACTGGCTTGACCTGATATAAGGGTTACACCCGACAAGCAACAGTTTTCGTTGGCATCGGCTGCACTTATCCTTCGGGTGTGGTCGGTGTCAACGATTCTGTATATACAAGGTCAAGTGTAAGAAAAGTGCTTATATATAGAAGGATGTGATTAAATGTCAAATATTCAACCAGTCGGTTATGCCCTTGTTCAAGGGAGTCAAGTATTAGCAGGCACGGAACCAGTTGTTGGTGCTCATGGCGTCAAGGACCTTACGGTTCGTTCGGTGTATACACCCGAAGGTACGATGCTCGCACCCGAAAGTGGAGTTCCGTACATAGAAGCACCCAAGTTGTGTGCGTGGGATGACTACTCCTGCAAAGCAAATCCAGCAAAAGGGACACCTCTTTGCTTCGGTCACTTGCAATCTTTTATAAAAGGTAATGACGGAATGATTAAGGGCGAAGAAGCCCTACGCCTAATCCAGTACAAGGCTCAATTTCAAGAGATTGAAAAGAAGCGTTTAGAGGATAAGGCTAAAGAAAAAGAAGAACACTGGGCTAAACACAGTCCAAAGGACGAGGTAACCGATGGCGCTTAATATCACTCAGATTAGAACTCTAGTAGAGAACATCACCGACCTTAGTATTGGGGCTGGTGCTTCTGATGATATTACCCAAGACCTTGTAGACACATTTATTAAAGAAGCGTATCAACGCATAGTGTCTCTGTACACTAAATGGCCATGGTTTGAAACAACCTATTCATTGGATACAGTAGCCAGCCAACGACGTTACTCTACAGGATTTACACAAGTCCATACGACTGCTACTGGCACTAACGTAGGTAATGATTTTAATGACATCCGCCAACTCATTTCTGTAACTAACGAAACATCAGGCGGCAACCAACTTATCTATGTTGATGAATTCCTTGCTCAACGATATTGGAACGGAACATCTGACCAGCCAGCATTCCCTACCTATTTCTCTATTTGGGCTGGTGGTTTAAATATTTACCCTAAGCCAAACGGTGTTTATGAATTTAATATTCGTGGTTTCCGTCAGCCTAGTTATGCATGGCTAACAGACCCAGGTTTGACCGTTGACCTTAACGACGAGTTTTCTATTATGATTATCAACTTTGTTACAGCGCGTTGCTTCCAATTCCAGGAAGACCCTGAGATGGCTGCTGTCTACATGAATCACTTTGACCAAGGAATCACCCTTGCTCGTACAAACATCACTGCACCTAACTCCAACCAAGACCTGGTTCTTTCTGGTGGTCTACAACTCAGCCCTTATTACAATGCTGCATTCCCATTACGAGATGGCAACTTAATATTCTGGAATAACTAACTATGGCTCGTAATATCGTCTTCAAACTAAAGAACGACTTTACTGGTGGACTTAACTTTCGTGCTGACCAATTCCAGTTGGCAGAAAACGAATCTCCTTTCTTAATCAATATGGAGATTGACCCTCGTGGTGGTCTGTTTACTAGAGCAGGAATACATTTCAAGAACACAACGCCTATTGCTGTTTCTCAGGCTACTTGGAATCCGAAGAGCACTTTCTTTTATGACGCAAGCAACAGATACATTATGATGTCAACTGGCTTTCTTGTGACCTCTGGAGAAGTGTGGTATTCCACTGGTGCCAACTTTACGCGATTGCCTTTGCCTGCTGCTGCTTTACTAAACGTTTCTAATCCAAACGGTGCAGCATTTACTCAATGGGAACAGAACTTATATATTGCTGCTGGCAGCGGTAATGCAAACATCTACAAGTGGATTGCTCCTGCTGCTAACGCAACATCGTTACTTGCTTCTGGTCCTACTTGGCAGCCTTACGCTGCTCCTACTGGTGGTTACGCTCCTAGAGCAAACATCATCAAGGCTCATGCAAACAAGATGTTCGTAGCAAACACTATTGAAAACTCTGTTTCCTATCCAAACCGTTTACGTTGGTCACATGAAGGTCGCCCTGAAGACTGGGAACAGGATGACTACATTGATATCGCTGCTGGTGGAGAAGGTATTCGTGCTTTAGCAATTGTAGACGGACAACTATTAATATTTAAACCCAATGCCATCTTCTTGTTGATGGGTTATGACGTAGACAACTTCCAATTAGTTGAGATTTCTACAACTACAGGCGTGGAATATCCTCAGCATGTTGTTGAAGGAGATGGTGGCGCTTACCTGTTTGACTTTCCTAAGGGTTTGTTCTTCTATAACCGAAGTGGTTTACAAGATATATTCCTACGATTAAGCCCACTTATTGTTAATAATGAAATTAACTCAGGAGCCTTAGACCAACTCTCACTGTCTTATATTAACGGCAGACTTTGGATGGCAGCACCATACAACCCTATTCCTAACGGACCCCTTGTTTCTTATCCTGCTGTTAACTTTATCTTTGACCAAAGTATTGGACAATTTGGTGCGTACACGATGTTCCAGACTTCGGATGGTTATGGTGTTGTTACTGGGTGCGACTATAGAGATTCGGCAGATAGTGCATGGCATATCATGATGCGTCCAGATGTGAAGTTTGCTGCCTATGCAGATGACTTTGACAACCTAGAAGATGACCAATACGACGGAGCAGCAATTACCGAAAATCTATTTCAGACAACTTATGCTACTAGTTGGTTTTATGACGACAGGTATGTCCAAGACAAGACATTCGTTGGACCCAACTATGTTATGAAAGAAGTTGAATTAGACACAACGGTTGGCGTACAAATCTATTACGACTTTGACTCTTCTACTGCTGTACGAAGCCAAACAATTCAGTTATCTGCTAACACCGTTGGTGCTGTCTATGGTCCAACAGCCTTATACGATACCGCTGTTTACGGTTTCTCTGATATTGGTCCAAGTTTAGTTCAAGGACAGAGGTTCGGCAGATGTAAAGCAATTCAACTTGAATTTACGGGTCCTACTGTTGGTTCTACTTCGGGCAGAAGGTGGGGAGTTAACTCTCTCGCATACAAATTCAAACGACGAAACATTAAAGGATAACCATGACTTATTCAGTTCAATCTCCCCCTTTTGTAACAGGCACCGCTATTGTTGCTGCCGACCATAACGCTAACTGGACTGGTGTTGAAACCTATATCAACGCTATTATTACTGGTGCTAATATGGATGCAAACTCCATTGGTACTACGCAACTCCAACCAACTTGTGTTACTACAGCAAAGATTGCTACAGGCGCAGTAACAGATAACGAAATCAACGCTGCTGCTAATATCGCATTATCTAAGTTGGCTACTGGTGCACTACCTGCAGGAATTACTATTACCTCAGCAAACATTACTAACGACACTATTGTTGATGCAGACATTAACACCGCTGCTAATATCGCACTATCCAAGTTGGCTACAGGGGCTTTACCTACAGCGATTACGGTTGCTTCCGCAAACATTGTTAATGGTACAATTGTTAATGAGGACGTAAACGCATCTGCTGCGATTGCTGCATCAAAACTTCTTGGTGTTCAGTTGTCTCAATCAGGCACCAACAACGCTACGACCTTCAGTACTAGTAGTCCTACTGGTGGTAGTGATGGCGACATCTGGTTTAAGTACGTGTAACTATGCCTGCTTACATTAAAGTCGCTGGAAACTGGAATGAGATAACTGGTACGGAACAACCATATGTCAAGGTTAGTGGTACTTGGCGTTCAGTTTCACAGATTCATGCCAAGGTAGGTGGTGTATGGAAGCAAGTGTACGAGTATGACAATACTGGACCAACCGTAAACTTGACACTTGGTACTCCTGCAGCAACAAGTGACCCTCTTTCATGGACTATTACAGATGCACAATCTGGTGTTGCCTCAGCGACCCTTCAACAAGTCTTCACTCAAAATGGAACTCCACTTACAGCAGTGACATATTCTATTCCAGGCGGAAGTCTTGCTAGTGGAAGTTACTCATTTCCTATTCCGACAAACAGGCGCAACACACCAACAGGCGACGTATTCCAAGTTAAATATCGTATTGTTGCCGTTGATAATGCGGGCAATACAACAACCACTTCTTATACATCAAATCATTACACGAAGCCTCTTGGAACATACGCGTACGTCAACACTGCAGCAGACTCTCGTAACCTTACGGATACGGCATGGCTTGGCACGACAACAGAAGGAATTGTAGGTTACTCTACAACATCACGTCTGTATGGTGGTTGGTTCTACGGTACGGACACTTTCCAAGATGACAACTTTGCTCAATGGGAACCAGACTCTGGAACTCTTTATGTAAAGCGCGCAAGTGCTGCACAAACAAACAGAGGAAACTCTGGAACATTCTACCTACAGGGTCACTCATCGGGAACCAAGACTGGTGCATTGACATTCGTTGGAAGTCAAATAAGCGTAGCACTATCAGGTAACGACGCCGATGCTTATGTCACACTAAACGCTGGAATGCTTACAAACATTAAGGGCGGAAGTCTTCAAGGTTTTGCCATGGTTAATCACAGTGCACAACCTGGCTTCTTACGAGGTATGAGCGACTTCTCAGGATTAGTCACCCTGGTCTATAACTAAAGGAACATTATGGTATACGACCCAACAGCATTTGAACGCAGACGAAGAGCCAACCAAGGCGGCTTTGCTGCAGAATCATCAGTCAACGAATATGCACGCTTCTTAGCGCAAACAAGAGGTACTCGTGCTCAACAAGACTTTGAACGACAAGTAACTGAACAGATTCCACAGTTTGGTCGTTCTTACGGTAAACGTGGTTTGTACGGTCAAGGAATCAAGTCAGGTATTTTTAATAAAGCATTAGGAGCATTTGGTGCTCAAGCCGCAAGACAAAGGGCAAATCTAAGTGAAGACATCGCTGGAGAGCAGAGACAGTACCAACTCAAGGGTGAAAATCTACTTGCCAACTACGACCGCACAGATAAAGATATATCCGAAGAAGAATTAATAGCACAGACTGCTGACAGTCTACTGAATTTAGGGAGTTAATCATGGCAATGGATAAAGGATTCACGCAATACAGAGCAAGTCAGATTGTAGGTAAACAAACACCGACAAGTGCACCTATGGGTGGTCGTGGTCTTACCAATAGACCTGCAATGCCTGCAGTTCCTGCAGTTCCTGCTGCAGCAAAACCATCAGTTGCACTCACGACAAGTGGTGGGCAAGATGGTAGCACAGACGAAGTAGCAGCACCGCCAGGGTTTACATCTTGGGCAGAGTATTACCAGTGGCTACAAAGCCAGTCCACAGGTGGAAGCAGTGGAGGAGGCACTTATACGGGTGAAACCAAACCACAAAGACTTGCTCGCGAAGCAGCAGAACGAGGCGCTCAAAGTTCAGCAGGATATTTGGAACAACAATTAGCAGGAGCAGGAGCACAGTACGCTCCTTTGCTTGCACAGATTGCTGCAAACAAAGCGGAACTTGAGGGTGGAGTTAATACTAATTACAACACAGCCTTAGCAGCCTTGGCTGATAGAGTCGCTGCAGCAACGACAGAAACAACAACTAACTATGATGCTCTAAGAGATAGGTTGACAGCCGCTGCTCCACGAGCATTCGCAAACCTTCCTGCTGCTCAAGCACCAACTTTGTCACAGGACGCTATATCTGCTTATGCACAGGCTATTGGTGCACCAACTCAGGCTATTGGCGAGGCTGCAGTACAAGCAGCAGCACCATACGCTGGAACAGCAGACGCTTACAACCGTCTAATTGAAAACTTGAAAGCAAATGAAGCAGCGGGTCAGGCATCACGTCTTGCAGGAGTTGATATGGGTAGAACCTCAACGGCTTCTAGAATTGGTGCTCAAAACCTTTCTTCAACCAATGCTTTAGATGTTCAAAAGAATGCAGCACTTGCACAAATCTTACAATCAATCCAAGGACAGCAGTTGGGCGTTTCTCAAGCACAACTTGGTTACGAACAAAGTTTGCGTAATGCTTTGGCAGGTATTTATGGTAGTGGTAACGCTACTCCGCCACCGCGCAATGCTGATGGTTCAATAAATTTCTCTGGTGTTGATTGGGACGCACTAGGTCGTTTGATGAGAGGTAAATAATAATGGCACCACGTTTACCTACAGGTTATGGTGATGATTTTACAACACCACTAACTCAAGAAGAAGCATTGTTTCTTAACGCAGTTTTGGGTTGGGCAGTAACCAGAAATAAAAGAGTTGACCCAGAGTATTGGCTTGATTTGCCAGATGTTACTGGCACCAGAGAAGAATATGAGTCTTTGCTTGCAGACGAACCCAAAAGAGATAATTATCTTCCAACGATTGCACCTGATTTAAATACCTACAACAAGTATTATAAAAGAAACGAAGCAACCATTCTTAAGAAAGTTGCTGAAGGTGGAGGCTTAACCGACACAGAAGCAGCAGCGGCTATTGCTGACGTAGTGAATAATGAAGGAGAAGATGCAGCGTTTGCATTAATTGAGGAAAATCCAGAGTTGTTTACGCCAGTAGCAAATAGCAACTTTGAAACATTAGACTCATACTTGCTGTTTGCATCAAAACTAAATGACCAGAAGATTTCCGTTGACTTAAAATACAATGCAGATAAAAAGGAATTTGACAATAAAATTGGGAAGTTTGTTTACGACCCATACGATTCCGCTGGATACAGGATTCCAAAAGTTGAAGCAACTTATGACTCTGGTGCCGTGTTCCCAAAGATAGGGAGCATATCAGGTGGATTTCGTTCTTTGGGTATTGGTCCAAGAGAAGATGCGATACAACTAGCAGTTGCTAAAGAAATTTATAATCAGTATGGTCCTGAAATAAGGGGAGTTCCAGAAGGTGTCTTTAATGCTCCTGCTCCTACGACTCGTGGACCAAACCTATCGTCTATTCCAAGCACGCCAGTAGTTACAACTGCACCAGTTACAACTACACCAGTTCCAACGGGCACTTTAGACAAGAATGCAATTGTGCAACAATGGTTAACTAACGCAACAATGGGACAACCACCGCGAGTTATCCCTCCACCAGAGGTTCCCTTCCCAGTTAGAAGTAGTCCTGGTCCAAGCAGACCAGTAGTTTCAGGTATGCCACCACAAAGAATTATGCCTGATAGAATTAATAATAAAACTAAAGCCTTATTAGACATCATCAGTAGAGGAATGTAATATGCCGCCTGGGAATAAGCCAATACCGAATCGTATTTCTCCTGACCGCATTCCAGTAACACCAGCGAAGGTTGTACAAGCACGTCCAGTTCGTGACGCATTACCACGAGCACCACGACCAATAGTAGATACTCCACGACCAGGAAGCACTTTTGCTGATGCAGTAAGAATTAAAAAAGCACCAACTGGTACTCCTTATAATTCGGACAGAGAACTAGATATTGAAGAGCGAAGATTAATAGCGGCTCAGGCACAGGCGGAAAGCCTCGGAATAAATCTTCCTTATTATGAAGGTGCAGAAGTTCCTACTGGTAATGCTGGTGCTACTGGTACAGATAAGACATATGTTTGGGGAAATGACCCTGCTGCATACAACGCTTCAGGTTTTGGAAAAGAAGCCTACGGTCCATTTTTTAAAGAAGTAGGTGAAGACTTCTATGTAACGTTTGACGACCCCATTACTGGCAAAGTAGTTCGTTATAACCCAGAGACTGGTATTTTTCCTCTCAGACCAGAAGATGGTCCAGCAATAACATGGATGGAAAATCTTCTTGATAGCCCGCTAGTACCCACAAGTTCAAAAATAGCAATAACAAAGTACCTTGCTGAAAAGAAGAAAGATAGAGGCGGCGTAAAACTATCTGGTTCACAATTAGGTTTGCCATCTACTGGAGAAGCATCAATAGCAACTCAATCAATCTTAAACCCGATAAAGGGTATAGGAATACTTGGTAGGTCAGGGATTGCTGGAGTTTCAGAATTAGCAAAAGCAATTCCTGGTGTTGAAGGTTCTCCTAGTTATCAAGGTTTGAAAGAAAAACTAGTTGACGAAAAGTATGGTTTTGGTAGTGAGGTTTCTCCATTCCCTAATGATACTACTTGGGGCAAATGGGCAAACAGAACATTGGGTCTTGCAGGAGATATGGTTCTAGACCCTACAAACCTGGTTTTCCCTACTGGTGGTTTGATTGCCAATGTTGCAGCAGACGGAGCGCGAGTAGCAGTATCCAGAGGCGTAGCAAGACTATTTGAAAAAGAAGCAGACAATTTACTCAGCAAGGTTGATGAAGCAGCGCTTATAAAGTTTGGAGTTCCTCAAGTTGCCGTTGATAACCTAAAGACTGCTGCTGATGACTTATTCAAGATATCTGATGACATTGCACAAACAGTAAAAGGAACACCTTTTGCTAATGTAGCCAGTGCTAGCACTAAGAACTTATCTGATGATATTTTACAAACAGCACAAAAAGCATTTGATGATGCTGCTATTGAAGTATCTAAATATGTAAACATCACTGGCAAGACTGCACGAAAGCCTGTAATTTCTGCAGGAAAATCAAAGGCTACAAGAATCATTGAAGCAGACGATGCTCGTATCCTTTCGTTTGGCGCTAAGAAAACTGCAGAAGAAGCACTCAACGCCGCATTGGCTAGTGGTGACAGTGTTGCCATTAGTGCAGCACGTAAGGCATTTGATATTGCAGACCAAACTTTAGCGCGCAATATTGAAGCAACCAGAAGCCTTGGTTATGTTCAAAAGGGTTCATTGATGCCAAGAAAGTATGGCGAAACATCACGCCTTTCTTTGGCTGAGAATGTTAAGGCAATCCGCGCTGCTGCAGTACGCGATGCAGCAAACTTAACTTTACCTGATGCTACACGAGCAGCCGCAAAAGCCGTTGTTGAAACACTGACAGATGATGTCATTGGTGATATTGCAACTAGGGGTTATGCAGCCGTACGAGGACAAGTTGCAGAGGCACTAGGTGCAAAGAGTGGATTCCGTGTAGGAACCAACCGTCTATTTGGTGGTAGGTCTATTGCTCTTGGACGTCAAGCAAGAACTTCAGGAGTCGCTGGCTCTACTGGTACTACTGTTGTATCAGAGTTTATTGGTAACACAGCATCAAAGACACGAATGGCGTTAACAGAAATAGTTGGCGACAAGTTTATGAAAGCCATAACTCCAAATGTGAGAAGTGGACCCTTTGACCCCGAGATGATTTTAAAAATGAGAACTGCTCTGCGCAACGGAAGTGTAAAGGGCGCAGAAGCGGTTAACTATCTAAACGTCATTGGATTGAATAACGCTATTATTCGTGCACGAGCGTCTGCAATGACTAACGCAAACAAATTGTTTAACAGAGGATTGAGATATGTAGACCCAGACACTGGTAGAAGTGTAATGATTGATTCCAAGTTTGGTAAGTCTCTCATTCCGTTTCTTTCTGTGGACGAAAGTGATTGGGCGCTGCGTGGGTTAGTGCCAACAAGACAGCAAGCACAGGCAGTCTATACAGTACGAGAAGTATTGGGTGATGCATGGCAAGAAGCAAACGCCCTACATAAGGCGTTGGGTAACACTGAAGACTTACCTTTCCTAGAAGGCTATTTCCCCCTTACTCAAACCAAGATGTTCACTGACTGGGCTGCACGAAACGCAGAGAAGGCTTTAGAAATCGGTCAAGAAATAGATATTAAAGTTGTTGACCCTACTTGGATTACCACAAACTTTATGGAACGAACCCTTAAAGAAGGTTCATCATTCTTTGGACGTACACTTACCGCTGATGACTTGGCTGGTGGTCCAGCACGACTAAACCAAATTGCCAGAGATAGTGGAAGATTGGGTAAGCGAAATATCAATGTGTTTGAAGAAGAGTTCGTTCCGATTTTGGGTAACTACTTTAAGAAGCACGCTAGTTATATGTCCTTTGGAGAGGCTGTCCTCAAGGCAGTTAGTCCTCTTTCACCTTACTTGGATACATTCCGTAAGATTGGAACTGACTTACCAGTAACTCCTGCTGGTATTAAGAAGTTTTACCAAGACATCACGGATTTGGAAGATTCGTTTAAAATATACTTATCCCCAGAACGTTTGATTGACTTTGACCCAGCAGACCTTGATGAATTAGGTACTAAAATTGCTACTTTAGCCTCACAACTTCGTTCTGTTACAAGTATGCCAAACTTCCCCGTAAGTATGCAGGTTTTGAGCGATGGTATTGCTGATGCAAGTAGATACATTGATGAACTTCGCGCACTCGTACAGTCTGGTAATTATCCAGTTGGATTAATACCATTAAATATTCAAGAGGCAGAACTTTATGTTGCCAGCGTACTAAGAGGTATTGATGATATTCGTTTTACTGCTGCGCAAGTAACGCCAACTCAATGGAGAAATGCTGTAAAGATTGCTGAAGATGGCTTTGATGTTCTTAACTTCCAAACTATTCCTGACATTACAGCGCGTCGTGAAGTAGCAGAAATGTTAACCAACATTCAAAAGTTGGGACAAGTAGAAACTCAGAACGCTTTCAATGCTACGGTCAATGCTTATCAATCAATGTGGAAGACATGGACGTTGGCTACTCCAGGGTATGTGCGACGAAACTCGTTTGGTGATACGTTCCAAATGTTGACTGCTGGCGCAAACCTAGAGTTTACAAAGACAATTCTTAGATACTACAAGCAATTTATTGATTCTGGTTTAACACTTGAAGAGTTTGCTTACAAGAAAATTACAAACACCACTGAACGCAAAGCATTTCTTGAGTCAATGTCATCAATCCCTCAGAATATTTACAGACAACCCTCTGACAATGTTCCAAAAGAAATCTTTAGAAGATATGTGACTGGCAGTTCTCAAGGTCTTCGTGGTGGCGGTGGTGGAACTGGAGAAGTTGCTGGAGAACTACCAATTGTAGGTTTTGGTTCTACTGGAGTCACAGGTCAACCAGTAACTGGAAGAATTCCCATTATCGGTAAATACGGAATTGGCGGTCAAAGCAAAACAGCAGCCAAGATATCTGCCGTAGCGGGAATACCTCCTTCTATTGTTAGGAACTGGGCTGGAATAATCTCGGATGCACAACGCGTTGCTTTAACTTATGACGGACTCATGAAAGGTCTTCCACTTGAAGAAGCAATAAACAGAACTAATAAATATCTTATTGACTACACAACTACATCAGCAGTTGATGACGTTATCAAACGTCTAGTCATGCCTTTTTGGATGTTTGCAAGCAGAAACCTAGCGATGACTTTTGAACATGCTATGGCTCACCCTAAAGCATACAATCGCTACAACTATATTCGTAATTCTCTACGTGAAAGACCAGAAGATATAGAGGAGAGAGAAATTCAGGCTATGCGTGATGCGGGTATGACTGAAACAGAAATAGAAGAGTACATGATGGGTACGGAGTATCAAGAAAGACGACGCAGAGATGCTGGCGCTTTTGTATTGGACTCTGATGTTTCAAATATTATAACAAACAAGAACCTTGGTTCGGCTCTAGCAATCTTTGGTGGTATGGCACTTGGGGGAAAACCATCTAGTATAATTTCATTAATTCCTGGTGCATTGCGCGTACTTCCTCTTGGCGGCTTAGGCAACCTAAGTAGAGCACCAGATACTCCACTTGGCTTAAACCTAGACTTAGCGTTTCCAGGTGGAGGACGACCTAACGAACTGGGATTAATACCACAAGAGATTCTTAGCCTGTTTAGAGTTACAGATAAACCAAACTCAACAATCCTTGCGTCGCTTCCAGCACCTATAAGAGTTCTTTTGGAAGGCGCTTTTGAAAAGAAACTTTACACAAGGAACGACCTTGTTAGTGCATACAACGACCTTCCACCAGCACAACAAGTCCAATTGTATTATCTTGCACAAACAGTTCCTCAGTTGAGTTGGATTGGTAAGATTCCAAATATTCGTCAACGAATTGACAGTTCTCAGAACGACTTTCTTGCAGGTCTATTTGGTGTTCCGCAATCTTTCTCTAACGTAGATGAGGACAGCCCTGTTTACAGAGATTCATTAGAC